>OOIG01001127.1_pt1 | contig 20634 bp, 14 predicted proteins | sample 1692091 | NCBI WGS metagenome assembly OOIG01 (sample SAMN06348188, study PRJEB24527) | human gut metagenome | biome: human gut; feature: ankylosing spondylitis patient; material: feces | host: Homo sapiens | place: China | collected 2015-10 | reverse complement strand
TATGAATTTTTTAAAATCCTTATTCATTATTTTCATACGCTTGCTGACCGCGCTGTGGGTTTTGTAACCGAGCCGATCGGCAATTTCTTTTTGAGTAAGTCCTTTTTCCGAAAGATAATATATCTCTTTATCGGTGCTGCTTAAGGTTTTTGCAAACTCATCACGCAGGAAAATATACCGCTGTTCTTCAGCAGGATCATTTGCGAAAAAGTTTTTTACCCCCTCAATGTTTGTAGTTTCATCCTCCGACAACTCGCTGAAAAAGAGCGGTGCGCCGAGCTTTGTCTTGCAATGAGTCCACTTGTTGTAGAAGTTAATTTTATCTTGGTTCAACTGTTCCAAAAAATCCTCGTGCTGCGGAATCTTTTTTGAGATGCCGAAAATTTCCGAAACCTGCTGTCCCTGCATAACCGTTTCAATCAGCGTCTCGTCAATTACTCCGGCAATTTTTTCAACAACCGTATGTATCTCGTCATCGGTAAGATCGTCAACCTCTTTGCCTACCGATTTCGCATAGGTATCAAGTCCGAGCATAACAGGCTCGCCGTACATCTCAAAAAATCGGTCTATGCACTCGTTCAGCATTTCGGGGTTTGTATAGATTTTTGAAATCTTTTCGGAAAAATAGTCCGCGTCGGCATTCTCCAAAAAGTTTACCGGATAGTCCTTTGAAAAGTTTTTCATCTTTCGGTTTACACCGAGCGGACGCAAATTCCCGAGCCAATAGTCTCCGAAAATCCTTTTGGCGCGGACAAAAATCTCAGACCGCTCAGCGCTAAAATCATATTCGCGATCAAGAGTCATATTAGCTGTAAAATCATTTTGCTGAAAAAATGTTTGAAGCTCGGTTAATTGCTCAGGAGTGAATTTTATTTTCTTATCCATAAATCCTATCCTCCGATTTGATGGAACTTGATAAACCTCAATATGCTATCATGAAACAGAATTCCACCATCCGTTTTCGTTTGTAAATAAGGCTTATCGTGCATTGCGCCGCAGGCAGAACATTCATACTCATCCTTTTTGAACAGATGCGTATGTTGTGTCCAATGTGCCTTACCCAATTTCATCACCTCAAAGAGAGTTCATCACGTTCAGCAAACTTTGATAGCTGTCTACATCGTGGTACACCGCATTGCTTGTAGACATCTCGTTGAACAGCTTCTTGGCACAAGAGATTTTCGCCTGCTCAATGGGACGCAGTTCAAGGCTTTCCATTGTGCCTTTCGTTTCGGCTATGAAGAAAATATGCTTGACCTTGCCCTCATAGAAAGCGATTGCCCAGTCCGGCGAATAGTTGCCCACCGGCGTGGGGATTTGGAAGGTTCTCGGCAGCTTGGCATAAACGCACACCTCATCCGCAGCATCCAAATCTTCAGCAAACTTTCTCTCAATGCTCTTATCAGCCGATCCATCCGTGAATACATAGTCCTGAATGGCTTTCTTTGCAAGGAACGCCTTATCAAAGCTCTGCGTTGCCTTTTCTGCCGTGAAGATGGAGCTGTCATATTCACCCTCAATGGTGTCGTAGGAAATATGCTCCACGATCATCGTGGCTTTCTGCTCATTGATGAGCCGGATGACCTTTGTGATGAACTCCTCCGGGTTGTTCTTGAACATATAGAGCTTATCCACACGGATGCCTTGCAGGATAGCAGAAACCGTGCGCCGTGTCAGAACAGTACCCTCTGCGATTTTTCCGATGAGGTCATACTTGATCTGACTGGTTTCGGCGTGTTTGAGTGTCTGCGTGCGGGTCTTTTCGCCGGTGAAGGATGCTCCACGCTCGATCTCATACTCATTCATTTCCGTTTTCTGCCGCCCGATGGTGGTTGTGTATTGCAGCTCGGAAACAAAGAGCTTTTCGTCAATATGGGCAATGGCATTGCGAATCAGCTCGGCGCTGTCAAAATCAACGGTGTAGGCGTACTTATGGTTGATCTCACGCCAAAGCGCCTGAAACTCTTTCTTAGCGAAGTTTTCGTTAAGAGGATTTTCCTTAACCTTGGTTTCGTGACCGTCAGAGAACATATCCTTGAGAACGCTGTCATCATAGACTGCCTGAATGAGCGTGTGGATGCCGTCTGTCATCGGCCCCAGTTCCTCCGGCAGCTCCGCAACGGTTCCGTTCTTAACATCCTGACGGTACTTGTCCGTCACCTTGCGCTTCATATCCACATAGCCGTTCTGAATGAGGTAGAACTCAATAGCATTGGCTTTCTCATCGTCGATAAGCGTCGGTACATCGTCCACCTTGACATATTTGCCCTTGAAGTATTCGCTTGTAGCTACCGTGGGTCTGTCATAAAGCACGGTCTTAATATCCGACTGCAAGTCCGTCACAAAGGTCTTGTAGCTTTCACTGGCGACTACCGTCAGCGTGTTGATCTCGTAAACGCTGTCGCCGCAGCTCTGCACATCCATACGGTTGCCGTCCTGATTGACGCAAAGGCGCAGACCACGACCGACTTCCTGCCGCTTCGCCGTGTTGCTGTCAGAGTGCTTCAGAGTGCAGATTTGGAACACATTCGGGTTATCCCATCCTTCACGCAGTGCGGAGTGGGAGAAGATAAACCGTGTCGGCTCGTCAAAGGAAAGCAGCCGTTCCTTGTTTTTCAGAATCAGGTCATAGGCGGAAATATCGTCGGAGAACTCGCTGCCACGCTTGAGCTGACTATCCACGCTGCGCCCGGTTTTCTTATCGATGCTGAAATAGCCCTTATGTACCCGGCTTACATCGCTGCAAGTGGATTTGAGATATTTCTGATACGGCGTGTCAAACATCGTAATGTACTCATTCAGAATAGCAAGATACTCCTGCTCAAACATCACGCCATATTCGCCAAGCACCTCGTCGCCGTTTTCGTCGTACTGGCGGTACTTTGCCACTTCGTCGATGAAGAACAGGGACAGGCACTTGATGCCCATATTAAAGAGCTTTTCCTCTTTTTCAAAGTGGGAGAGGATGGTTTCTCTGATTTGAATGCGGCGCATATCCTTTTCGGACACATCGCCCACCACATCACCGGCTTTGATGACTTCGCCGTTGGTAAAGGTCACGGTGCCACGCAGCGGGTCAATTTCGGAGATGGTGTATCCCTTGTACTGCTCCATTTCCTGCGAAACAAAGTAGAGGTTGCTATCGACACCGAGAATACGGGTTTCCCGGTTGATGGATTTGTTATAACCGATCTCCAGCTCGATTTTTGCCATCGGCGGCTTCTTGCTGGAAAGAATGATCTGTTCAAGGTAGAGGTAGCTGTCCGTACCACGGAAGTTCTTGACCTCAAAGCCCTTGACCTCGATCTTCTTGACCAACCGCTTGTTGAAGGCGTCCAGCGCATCCAGCACATACACCAGATTGTGCTGCTTGGCGTGGGTAGCCGAGTAGTTGAGCGAGAATAGCGGATTGAAGTTCTTCAGTGCCTTCTGCGTCACATCGCCGCCCATCTTCTGCGGCTCGTCCAAAATAATGATTGGACGGTTTGCCTTAATCACATCAATCGGGCGGCGAGAGCCAAATTCATCCCGCTTGGAGTAGATGATGCGGGCTTCTTTGCTCTTTCCGTCCTCTTTCAGCGAGGAGGCAAACGCCTGTGTGTTGATGATCATCACATTGATGCCGGAGCTGCTCGAAAAGTTATCCAACTGGTTCAGGTTGGAGCTGTTATAAATGAAGAAGCGGGCTTTCTTGCCGTAATGCTCCATAAAGTGGTCTGCGGTGATCTCAAAGGACTTCTTTACGCCCTCACGGATCGCAATGGAGGGAACGACCACGATAAACTTGCTCCAGCCGTACTTCTTGTTCAGCTCGAACATCGTCTTGATATAGACATAGGTTTTGCCCGTACCGGTTTCCATCTCTATGTCGAGAGAACAGCGCCCCAAGTCTTTGACAAGGGAAGCGGACAGCTTGATGTTGTTCTGACTCTGCAATGTCTGAATATTGTGCAGAAGCTGCTCATCGGAAAGCTCTACCGCTTCATTTTTATAACCGGTATCATTCAGCGGATCGATGACTTCAAGCTCCTCATCGGACATACCGAGGGTCATCTGATACGGCTCCGCTTTGACCTTGCCCCGGTCACGGATATAGCTGATCTTGTCGTGAAAGCCTTGTCCGTTAAAAACCTTTACAACTGCGTCAACAGCGTCTGTTTGATATTGTTGTATCTTAAAATTAAACTTCAATTTCCACACCACCTTTACTCGCCATACTCTTGTTGCATTTCATAAAGCCAATCCTTAATTTCGTCTATTTGAAAATCGACAAATCCAGTGCAACCATCAAGAATTTCAAAAATCTTGCAAACCCATATTCTCAGAATATCAAGGTCTATTGTGATATTCTCAGTTTTCCGTACATAAAAATGTGGGTGTTTATCGCTATCAATAGGATAACGAGCAAAAGTCATATCATTTGTATTGGCATATAGAATATCTATAAATTTTTTTACAAATTCAAATTCCGGAAGTAAGTCTTTATGAGAACTCTGCTTAATTAAACTTATAGCCGTTTGGCACAGTTGAAGAATATTGTGTTTTCCTTCAATTTTACTTTCCTGATATTCTTGTTTCTCTATCTTGTCTAATATGCGAATCTGAGAGTTGAAACCTTTAAGGTATATCTCTGTTCCGTGTACGACATTAAAAAGAATTGGGAAAATCCAAATATCAGCTTTCTTATCTTTGTTATCACTTAAACAATCATCTATAAGCCTTATAGCTGTTTCAAAATATGCTTTTCCCATTTCATAAAACTGATTTTCGGTATCACGAAAGAAGTCAAAACGCCAATTCAAATAAGCTGAGTTCTCAATGTCACCCGAAAACTCAAAGTAGTTCGGGATAATATCCATAAGTGCTTTTGTATCTAACGATTTCCAAGCATCTTTATTCTCAAATAAATCAACACTCATTACAGCACCTTCCTTACAGTATCCGGGCTGTAGGTGGCGAAGATTTGATCAAAGTTGGTCGCCACGCTGTCGTTTGCCATAGAACTGTCACGCATCACAAAATAGTAAGGCTTCTGCTTGGCAATGGCCGTGATGACTTCTTCATCAATGTTTTTGTCAAAGCAAGCGATTAGATACCCATCCTCAACATCAAAGTAAGAATAACTCCTCATTCCTACTTTCTCACTCCTAACTTGAATTTTGCTGCTAAGCAAAATTCCGAGATCCAGCATCACTTGGAACAGCAGATCCTCCGGCGTTCTGTCCTCTTTGATGTTATCCTCAAGGCTGGAGAACAGGCTGGCTTCATACTCCGCAGGGTTGTAGTAGACCTCTTTCATATTGGAGGTATCGCATTTCAAAACACGAAAACCGATATCCAGTGAGGAATTAGGAGTTAGGAGTGAGGAATTGTCAGCATCATTCCTAATTCCTAACTGCTCATTCCTAATTTTTTGCCCGGCACGGCGGATGCGCTCCTTGCCGATTTCGCAGATGTTCTTGTAGCCCGCTTTATAGGCTTCGCTCTTTTCATCGGTCACTTCGGGGAGTTGAACCATAATAAACTTGCGATGTCCGCCATCTTCAGCATTGAGTTGCATAACGGCGTGGGCAGTTGTAGCAGAACCGGAGAAGAAGTCAAGAATTATCATTCTTCTGTCATCGACAACTAAAGAAATAAGATACTTAATTAAATCAACGGGTTTTGCAAAATCAAATGGTATTCCTATTTTTTTCAGTTCATCCGAGCTAATTCTGTTTTCCCATTTTGTTATCAAATCTACTGGTACACGCCCCTCGTTTTCTCTATCTGCAAGCCAAATCTTGTTGAATACATTCCATTCTGCTGTTTCATTCTTTTCATTAACCAATGCGGTTGCACTCTTACTTTTCTGAAAGTATATATTGCCTTTTACTTTTTCTTCCATATAGCGCTGATAAGTCCATTTCCAGCATGTATCGGCATCCTGCGGAAGCACTTTTTCCCCTTCTGACACTATTTCAGGGAAAGACACTCCTCTTGGAATTAAATATGTTCCGTCAGGTGCTTCAATCCAATATCGTTGGTTGGGGCGATTGCCTAATCCGGGTTGACATAAACCCTTAATGGTAAAACGCTGTCCTTTTTTCTCACCATTCGATTCAATATGATTATATGTTTTAGCTATATCCTCTGATATTGCCTCTCGAAAATATCCTAAACAAGAAATGTTTTTTGCGTAAACGAGAATGTACTCCACATTGGGAGAAAAATATTGTCCTTTATTACCCCCACTTTTCATCACACGAGAAATAATGCCCACTCTGTTTGACTCACCACCAAAAATCTCATCACAGCACTTAATTAAATTATGACTTTCGGTTTGACCGATACTTATAAAGATTACACCATCATCAGACAGCAAATCTTTTGCAAGTTTGATACGAGGATAGATCATATTCAACCAGTCCGTATGGAAACGACCGTTGCTCTCGGTGTTCTGCACCATACGGTTGCCGTCTTCATCAAACTGCCCGCTATTGGCAAGATACCCATCCGTACTCTGAGCAAAGTCATCTTCATACACAAAGTCATTTCCTGTGTTATACGGAGGATCAATGTAGATCATCTTGATTTTGCCAAGATAGGTTTCCTGCAACAGCTTCAGCACTTCGAGGTTGTCGCCCTCAATATAGAGGTTTTCGGTGGTATCGAAGTCCACACTTTCCTCCCGGCAGGGACGGAGCGTTTTGGAAATGGGAGCGTTCGCCAGCAGGACAGACTTCTTCTTGTCCGGCCAGGTGAACTGATAGCGTTCCTCTTTTCCGTCAACGACCTTTGTGTTGATTTCCTGCATCAGCACGTCCTTGTCGATAGCACGAACGACCTCTCCGTTTTCGTCAATCGTCTCCGTAACGGCGTTCGGGAACATCTTCGCTAACTTCTTGAAATTCTCATCGGCTTTGTTCGCTGTCTGCATTCTCAGTTTATCCATTATTTTTTCTTCTCCTCCGGCTTTTTAATTGGTGAAATACTCTTTGAGTGCATCGTTAAAAAGTAGCTGCCATCTGCTTTATTTATAACAAAAAATTTTGTTAACTGTTCAAAAATATCTCCATTGATATTTTGCATATATAGATAAAACTGCAGTGGCTTTTCAATTTCTGAGATATATACATTTTCATACAAGTTTTCTGTGTTGGGTAGAACCTCGCTCTCGGTTATTATTTCTTTGTTCACATATTTGTGATGTTCTATTGTTTTTTCGCGCAGTCCGGCTATGCAGGTTATAATGTAATCTCTATCGTTTTTTTGAGACGGTAGCTTTCGCAATTGCGAAAAAATAGTTTCATCAATTTTTTCACCGAGATACAACCGAGAAATCGCACTGCTATTCAATTTGACTTTTGACAAATAGATGTTGTGCAACGGATATTCCGAATAATTCCGTATACATAGTTTCAACTTCAATGTGCTATCATCAACTTTTGTTGCAGAGCTTTTTTCGCGGTCTATCTCCAAAAAAGGGGTGAATCGTTCCTCTTCTATTTTCAACAATCTATCATTTGTTTCATTTGCTTGTTTGGTCAGCCAAACGGTTACCGTAGATAATATGATTGTCCCAAAGTAGCCCATATAACCATACCAAAAATCCGGATTATTCCAAATATTAATCTTTAATACAAGCAATGCAAACAAAATTGCGATCAGCGGTAGAAATAAAACCAACACAGATAAAGCAATATACCAGTGTTTCTTCACGCTTTAACTTCCCCTCTCAATTTTCTAATTCTTTGCGCAAGCTCAAACTTCTTTTTCGGCTGCTTCTCATTCCTTGCCTGCTTTTCCAACTTGTCAATCTCCTTTATGAGCTTTTCCTTGCGTTCATCAATGGCAATCTGCTCGTCCAGAGAATTACCCTGTTCCAACTCCACGTCGCCGACTTGAATAATGAAGTTATCCCAAACGGCGTTAAGATTCAGACCGTCAATTTCAAGCGTCAGTTCGCCTTCCGGCATCCAGTAGGTGTGGTAATATCTATTAACCTTGAACGCCGCCTTGCCGGATTCCACAGCTTCCTTGTAACCCGTCCATGCCTGCACATTGTTCCCGCAGGAGAGAACAAAGAGTATACCCATAATGCGATTATAATCTTCCTCTTCGTTCAGGTATTCTTCCATATCGACCGTTCCGTCGCCGTCAAGGTCAAGCCGACTTTGTCGATGGCTGCTTCCTCAGGCTCTGAAAATCTTGAAATATCTCTATATATACCATACTCTTTTGTCAAAGTGAGCTTAGGGTTTTTCTCTTTTTTACCTCAAAAATCGCAACTTCACTTTGACAATTTAGGTGTATTCTAATCATATTATAAAACATTCACTGTCCCATAAAACGGACTCACGGTGTATTTGTCTTGTTGATTTTTGCCATGATCGCATTTTTTCATATGTTTATAGTCGTCATTAAGGCTCTTATTATTTTTTCAATATCTCTCATTACTCGTCACCTTTGCAAATTACTTTAATGTATTCATAAACCCATGAAGTGGCGGATTTTGCTTCCGTCAGCATCTTTTCTTTATCTTCTTCGCTGAGCGCTTTTTTTAAGCGGCAAATGATTTGCTCGGATACATTGTCCTTACCGAGTGCTTTCAGTGCCTGAATAGTCAGCGCCGTTTTATAGGAAAGCTTAGATATTTCCTTGTTCGTTGTTCGCTTGAATTTTATCACGGTATTGTCGAAAGAATACTCTTTATACGCACCGTCCGAAACATAAACCCACTGAGAAGACACTTGTGTTGACAGTCCCAAAAGGTTCAGCGCCGTATCACCGCAAGGGGCGATCGTCCAACCGAAATTGCGGGCAAGTGCATGAGCGACCTTGTTCGGCGACGGTGCAATGGTTTCACCGAGCAGCTCGCTGAACTCCGGCTTGTAATAAACTCCGAACAAGATTTTTTTTATTAAGCCCTCATCCGCAAGGCGAATAAGACCCATATTCACCGTTTTCTTATCGGTTATATCTGTAAAGTCTGTCGAAACAAACACCGAACCGGCTTCGGCTCTTTCGATATTGCCTCGTATTTGATTCAGATAATCCGGACGTTTCATAAAGCATAACCTTTCATGGAAAACTATGATTCTACTAAAACAATTTTATTATATACTATTTTCTACGAAAAATCAAGCGTTGCTTGAAAACAGTATGCTTTATTTTCTACGAAACGAAAAGTTTCATTTGTTTGTCAAATATTGATATTGGCGAAACAACAAACGGAGCCGTATTTCAGGCTCCGCTGTTTATTAGTTGTAGATCATCTCGCTGAGAACGATTTCTTCCGCACGGTTGTGGATGCTGTTCATAGAATGAATCCAATCTATTTCATTGGCGGATTTTAGTTCTTCTGTGATGCCTTCACTATCAGCCAATTGTTTTACCAACTTATTGAACATTTCCTTTGCATCTTTGTCAATGTCTTTGAGGTACTGTTCAAGTGTTCCGTTCATTCTCATGACGTTGATAACGGTCGGGCTGTGCTTTTTCAAGTAAGCATAGTGGCGCTGTCCCCAAACGCCGACGCGGGTAATAAATTCATCTTTCATAGCAAAATCCTCCTTCGCAAGTACATTGTACCACAACGGAGGAAAAAACAAAAATGTGCGATTGACGCAAAAATCCCTCTGCCGATTTTACTCAACAGAGGGATTCTTTTAGATATAAACTGAAAGCTTTACATCTTTCCAATTTGATGTTTTGAAGTGGTGCACATCAGAAACTGTTTTCAGATACTTATGAGCATACGCTTCGTCAATCGTCAAATCGGCAACTTTGAGAAAGGAACAATTACTTGTTTCCCTGCTCTTTAATAGCTGCCTGAGCTGCTGCGAGGCGAGCAATCGGAACACGGAACGGTGAGCAGGATACATAATCAAGACCAATCTTGTGGCAGAACTCAACAGAGGACGGATCGCCACCGTGCTCGCCGCAGATTCCGCAGTGGAGGTCTTTTCTTACGCCCTTACCGAGCTTAACAGCCATTTCCATAAGCTTGCCAACGCCAACCTGGTCGAGCTTAGCAAACGGATCGTTCTCGAAGATCTTAGCGTCATAGTAAGCATCAAGGAACTTACCGGCGTCATCACGGCTGAAGCCGTAGGTCATCTGGGTAAGGTCATTGGTACCGAAGCAGAAGAACTCAGCTTCCTTAGCAATTTCGTCGGCTGTGAGAGCAGCACGCGGAATTTCAATCATGGTGCCTACTTCATACTTAAGGTCAATTCCGGCAGCCGCGATTTCAGCGTCAGCGGTCTCAACAACGGTCTTCTTAACATACTTAAGCTCTTTAACGTCGCCTACAAGCGGAATCATAATTTCGGGAACTATATTCCAATCGGCGTGAGCCTTCTTAACATTGATAGCAGCGCGGATAACAGCGGTGGTCTGCATCTTAGCAATTTCCGGATAGGTTACTGCAAGACGGCAGCCGCGGTGACCCATCATCGGGTTAGCCTCGTGGAGAGAAGCGATGATAGCTTTAATGTCTTCAACGCTCTTGCCCTGTGCGTCAGCTAACTTCTTAATGTCAGCCTCTTCGGTGGGAACGAACTCATGGAGCGGAGGATCCAGGAAACGGATAGTAACCGGCTTGCCCTCAAGCGCCTCATAGAGCTTTTCAAAGTCGCCCTGCTGGAAGGGGATAATATTTTCAAGAGCCTTTTCGCGCTCTTCAACGGTAGATGAGCAGATCATCTGACGGAAGTAGTCGATTCTGTCGCCCTCAAAGAACATATGCTCTGTACGGCAAAGACCGATACCCTCAGCGCCGAGCTCAGCAGCCTTTTTAGCGTCTCTCGGAGTATCAGCATTGGTGCGAACGCCGAGCTTGCGGTATTTATCAGCCCAGCCCATAATTCTGCCGAACTCACCTGCGATAGACGCGTCAACAGTCGGGATAATGCCATCGTAAATGTTACCGGTAGAGCCGTCAAGTGAGAGATAATCGCCCTCGTGATAGGTCTTGCCGGAAAGTGTGAACTGCTTGTTTTCTTCGTCCATATTGATAGCGGTGCAGCCGGAAACGCAGCAGGTACCCATACCGCGCGCAACAACGGCAGCGTGAGAGGTCATACCGCCGCGAACGGTGAGTATACCCTGAGCGGCTTTCATACCCTCAATGTCTTCGGGGGAGGTTTCAAGACGAACGAGAACTACTTTCTCGCCGCGAGCGCCCCAAGCCTTAGCGTCTTCAGCGGTGAATACGATCTTACCGCAGGCAGCGCCGGGGGAAGCCGGAAGAGCCTTGCCAACCGGAGTTGCAGCCTTTAAAGCCTTAGCGTCAAACTGCGGGTGGAGAAGTGTATCAAGGTTACGCGGGTCTATCATAAGAACCGCTTCCTCATCGGAAATCATACCCTCGTCAACTAAATCGCAGGCAATTTTAAGAGCAGCCTGAGCTGTTCTCTTACCGTTACGGGTCTGGAGCATGAAGAGCTTGCCGTGTTCAACGGTAAATTCCATATCCTGCATATCGCGGTAGTGGTTTTCAAGTCTCTGGCAAACATCCTTAAACTGCTTGAAAGCCTCGGGGAATTTTTCTTCCATTTCGGAAATGTGCATAGGAGTACGAACGCCTGCAACAACGTCCTCGCCCTGTGCGTTGGTGAGGAACTCACCGAAAAGGCCCTTAGCGCCGGTAGCCGGGTCGCGGGTGAACGCAACGCCTGTACCGCAATCGTCGCCCATATTGCCGAACGCCATCATCTGAACGTTAACGGCAGTACCCCAAGAATAAGGGATATCGTTATCACGACGGTAAACGTTTGCACGGGGGTTGTCCCATGAACGGAAAACAGCCTTGATAGCGCCCATCAACTGCTCCTTAGGATCAGTCGGGAAATCGGTGCCTATTTTAGACTTATATTCAGCCTTGAACTGGCCTGCAAGCTCTTTAAGGTCATCGGCGGTAAGCTCAACGTCCTGAGTAACGCCTCTCTTTTCCTTCATAGCGTCAATAAGCTGCTCGAAGTACTTTTTGCCTACCTCCATAACAACGTCGGAGTACATCTGAATAAATCTTCTGTAGCAGTCCCAAGCCCAACGGGGATTGTTAGACTTTTCCGCAATTACGTTAACAACCTCTTCGTTAAGACCGAGGTTAAGAATGGTATCCATCATACCGGGCATTGAAGCGCGTGCGCCCGAACGAACGGAAACGAGGAGCGGGTTTTCCTTATCGCCGAACTTTTTGCCGGTGATAGCTTCCATCTTCTCGATGTATTCCATTATTTGAGCCTGGATTTCATCGTTGATCTTCTGACCGTCTTCATAATACTGGGTGCAAGCCTCGGTGGAAATGGTGAAGCCCTGCGGAACGGGAAGACCTAAGCCGGTCATCTCTGCAAGGTTAGCACCCTTACCGCCCAAAAGCTCACGCATTTTTGCGTTGCCTTCGCTGAAAAGGTAAACGTACTTGTGACTCATTAAGAATCGACCTCCTGAATTTTTTATGGATTTAAAATCCATTGTTAACAAAGTACCTTAACACAGGTATCCAAACCATTATACCAAGTTTTAAAGCAAAAATAAAGAGTTTTTTTGAATTTTTCAGAAATAATTTAATTTTATATAATATTCACCATATTTTAAGCCTGTTATACACCGCCCGATATTATTTCTGCCGTATTTTTTACAAGTTTTCCTATTTCAATAATCTTTTTTTCATTCATACGCGCCGCAGGTGCCGAAACGCTTACGGCATAGCGGTAATCGCCGTAAATATCACCTATTGCCGCCGCAACGCAGCGCACGCCGCGTTCGTTTTCCTCGTTATCCACAGCGTACCCGTTCAGGCGTACATTTTCAAGCTCCTTTAAAAACTCGACGTAATCGGTTATTGTGTTAGCGGTTTTGCTGAAAATATCGGTCGTTTGCCATATTTTTTCCGCCTCAGCCGGGTTTAAACGCGCCATTATCGACTTGCCGACCGCCGTATATACCATGGGCAGCGAAAGCCCTATGTGCGAAGCCATTCTGACCGAATTATTGCGCGCCTCTACCTTATCTATATAAACAATATCATTCCCGACCCGCTCAACAAGATGCACGGTCTCCCCCGTTTCGGCTGAAATTATTTCAAGCTGCCGCCTTGCGTAACGCCTTATATCAATATTTGCAATAGTGTCCCCCGAAATTTGCAGGAATTTAAGCGTAAGACCATATTTTTCCGTAGCGGAATTTTTGTAAGCGTAGCCGAGGCTGATAAGCGTTGAAAGCAGCCTGAAAACGGTAGTTTTATTAAGTCCCGATAATGCCGCCAGCTCAGTTACACCGCTTTCCCCTTTTTCACATAACAGCTCTATTATGCCGAATGTGCGTTCAACCGATTGAACCGTTGTTTGCTCAGCCATATTTAATACCGCCTTTTTTAAGTGTAACACAATATTACCATATAACGCGGCTTTTTGCAATTATTGCTTGACATATTTCTGCCTGATGATAAAATATAATTGTAGATTTTGAAACGTTGTTTCACATTGTGAAACAAGGAGGTAAATATGGAAAATTTAATTAAAGAAATATCCGCCGCGGGCGTAGTGCCTGTGGTAAAGCTTGATAACGCCGCAAGCGCCGTAAAACTGGCGAAGGCGTTAAGAAAAGGCGGGCTGAACTGCGCCGAGATAACGTTCCGTACCGACGCGGCAGAGGAGACTATAAAGCAGATAGCCGAAAAATACCCCGATATGCTTATTGCCGCGGGCACCGTGCTTACCGCAGAGCAGGCGGATAAGGCTATGGCAGCGGGCGCGAAATTTATAGTAAGCCCCGGGCTTAACCCCGATGTGGTACGTCATTGTAAGAATAAGGGCTACCCGATTATACCTGGCGTCTGCACACCGGGCGAGGTTGAAAAGGCGCTGTCATTAGGGCTTAAATACCTTAAATTTTTCCCTGCCGAGGCGGCGGGCGGCGTTAAAATGATAAAGGCTATGGCGGCGCCCTACACAATGGTTCGCTTTATGCCTACGGGCGGCATAAATACCGCTAACCTTGCAGATTATTTAAGCTGTAAGGCGGTGTTTGCCTGCGGCGGCAGCTGGATGGTGCCTTCAGATAAAATAAACAGCGGAAATTTTGCCGAAATAGAAAAAATGACCGCCGACGCGGTCACGCTTTTGAAGGAGATAAGAAAATGAGGGTTATTACTTTCGGAGAAATAATGCTGCGGCTCTCCCCCGCCGGAAATCACCGCTTTTTACAGGCTGAAAGCTTCGGTGCCACCTTCGGCGGCGGCGAGGCTAACGTTGCAGTCTCGCTTGCGGAGTTTGGGGCTGACGCCGCTTTCGTTTCAAAAATACCCGAGCATGAAATAGGCCAGGCTGCGGTAAACTCGCTGCGCAGATTTGGGGTTGATACCTCGCTTATTACGCGCGGCGGTGAAAGGCTGGGAATATATTTTCTTGAAAAGGGCGCTTCTCAGCGCCCGTCTAAGGTAATATATGACCGCGCACATTCCGCTTTTGCTAAGGCTGCGGCGGCTGATTTTGACTGGGAGCGGATTTTTAAAAACGCCGGTTGGTTTCACTTTACCGGAATTACCCCCGCCCTTAACGATAATTTAGCCGAAATGTGCCTGGCAGCTGTAAAAGCCGCCAAAAAGCTGGGCGTTAAAATAAGCTGCGATACCAACTACCGCTCAAAGCTCTGGGGACTTGAAAAAGCATCGGCAGTTATGACAGAGCTTATGCAATACGTGGACGTTTGCATAACCAACCCCGGGGACGCAAAGGATTTATTCGGAATAATATCCGATGATAAGGGCTTTGATTTGAAAAATCCCGATAATGCAGGCGCCGCCTCGGTTGCCAAAAAGCTTAAAAGCACCTTCGGCTTTGAAAAGGTTGCGCTGACGCTGAGAACTAATTTAAGCGCAAGCGATAACGATTGGGCGGCAATGCTTTATGACGGCGAAAGTTGCTGCACAAGCAAAAAATACCGTATGCACATAGTAGACCGTGTTGGCGGGGGCGATAGCTTTTCCGCCGGGCTTATTTACGCGCTGCTTAATAATTACTCTGCAAAATCGGCAGTGGAATTTGCGGCTGCGGCAAGCTGCTTAAAGCACACGGTTGAGGGTGATTTTAACTGTGTAAGCGTGGCAGAGGTTGAAAGCCTTGCCAGCGGCGACGGCAGCGGCAGGGTTCAAAGATAGACCGTGCAAGGTCTCTACCTTAAAAAGATTTCACCTGTACTTTTCCGCCTGCAAGCGGAACATTTCGGCGTATTTGCCGTTTTGCTGTATCAGTTTTTCGTGAGTGCCGCTTTCAATAATTTCACCGTTTGCCAGCATATAAATTTTATCGGCAAAGCGGGTTGTGGAAAGCCTGTGAGAAATAATTATTACCGTTTTATCGCTTGAAAGCTCGGTCACGGTTTTATTAAGGGTATATTCCGCAATCGGGTCAAGCGCGCCCGAAGGCTCATCAAGTATTATAATATCCGAGTCCGCATATAGCACCCGCGCAAGCGCTATTTTCTGCTTTTCGCCGCCCGAGGGGTTAAAGCCGCTCTCATCAAATTCCTTTGTAAGCTGCGTTTCATAGCCGTTCGGCAGGGTTTTAAACTTATCCCAAAACGCAGATCTTTTAAGCGCCTCGTCCGCCCTATTTATATCAAGCGGTTTATTATCGGCTGATATGTTGTGCGCAAGGTCGGTTGCTATAAGCTCGTAATCCTGAAACAAAACGCCGAAGCAACCCCTGTAATCAGAAATGCGGTAGCTTTTTATATTCTCCCCGCCGTAGCTTATTTCGCCGACGGTCGGGTCGTAAAGCCTTAAAATCAGCTTTATAAGCGTGGATTTACCCGCGCCGTTAAAGCCCACAAGCGCAACCTTTTCTCCCCTTTTAAAGGAGCAGCTTACGTCCTTTAGGGTCGGCTCACTGTTGCCTGGATATGTAAATTCCACATTACGCAAAACTATATCGCCGCCTGCGGGTAAGGCTTTGCGCCCGTTATCTGCCATGGTGTTTTCGGTTTCCGAAAAGCGGCGCAGCTTTTCAATATAAAGGCTGTGGTTTTGAAATTCCGATAAATTTGAAACGGCGGTCAAAACCTTTCCGTTAAGGGTCTGGGTTGAATTATAAACGCCGAGCAGCGAGCCTAAGCCGAACTTGCCGAGCACCAAAGCCTTAAAAAACAGGTAGGAAAGATATACGCCGCTTATTATAAGACCGGCTGCGGAGTTTGTTGCGACATTCAGCGCGATTATGGGTTTTTGGCGCTTTTTAACTATTGCGCGCATTTCTTCGGTAGAATCGGATAAATCCTTTTCCAATTTCGGGCTTATATTGCCGGTTTTTAGATCCTTTACATAATCGGCAAGGTAAAAAATTCTGCTCACATAGTCGCTGCGCCTTTGCACGGGCACAATTTCCTCTTGCATTTTCATTGCGCGCTTATTTATCGCACGCCCGGAAAAATATGTAAACGGAATTAAAAAGACTAAAATTAAAAGCGAGGACGCGTCAACCGAAACGATATACGCACCCGCGATAATGCTTACCGTAATTCGGCTTAAAAGCGTATTAAACGCCCCGACCGCTCCCGTTATGTGGTCGGGCGCTTTTTGCATTGCCCAAACAAAGTCGTTGTAAAATTCTGAGTCGTCATACCTTGCAAGCTCTAAAGAAGCCGCTTTTTCATAAAGCCGCATACGCATTTTCATTTGTATTTTTTCCCTTTCACCGGGCGCTATGTAAGCGTCGAAAAAGGTGTTAAGCATTAGCTTTATAAACACTGCTATTGCCACCGGAATTAAAAAATACAGCACGTCGGTAAGCGTTTTCTTCTGCTCAACGCAGTTTATAATATACGCCGTTAAAAACGTGTGTTCAAAAAGCGTTACAACATCGCCGAGCACCGTCTGCATAAGCGTAAACACGGTGTAGCCGGGCGCAATTTCAAACTGCCATTTAAGCGCGAAAAGAGTATTTGACAGGGTGCTGTGTTTTTTGGGAGTTTTCTTATTCATACGCCGCCTCCGTCAAATAATTTCGCGCCTGCTTTTTAAACATTTCGGCGTATACCCCGCCGTTTTCAAGCAGCTTTTTATGGGTGCCCTGCTCTGCCAATTTGCCCTTATCAAAAACAAATATTTTCTCGCACACCGCAGCCGATGAAAGACGGTGCGATACTATTACCGATAAAACGTCTTTATTTTTGCAAAGCCCCGCCATAGTTTCAAACATTTTGTATTCGGCAATCGGGTCAAGCGCGCTTGAGGGCTCGTCAAGCAGTATTACGTCGCTGCTTTTCGCCACTGCGCGGGCAATGGCTATCTTCTGCCGCTGCCCGCCCGAGAGCTCTGCGCCGTTTTCGTCAAATTCTCTTGTAAGCACGGTGTCTATACCGTTTTTAAGCTTTAAAATATCCTCGTAAACATTGCTCTTTTTAAGGGCTGCCGTCACTCGGTCGCGGTCTTCGTCAGTCTTCACCTCATCCAAAAGCACATTTTCCGCCACGGTTGCCGAGAACATGGCAAAATCCTGAAAGGCAACGCCCATATGCTTTCGGTACTCATTAACGTCGTATTTTTTAATATTAACGCCGTTTAAAAGTATTTCGCCCTTTTCGGGGTCGTAAAACCGCATAAGCAGCTTTAAAAAGGTGCTTTTGCCGCTGCCGTTTATACCCACAAGCGCGTTTCTGTCGCCTCTGTTTAAAACAAGGCTTATATTTTCGAGCGCGTAATTTTCCGCTCCGTCATACTTAAAATATACGTTTTTAAATTCTATGCTTTCCACGCGCTCCGGCATTTTAAATCCGCCCGCGGTCTCGTCTATTTTAGGCTTGTACGCGAAAAACTGCTTTAAATTTTCTATAAACTCCGCGTCGGTAAACAGCCCCGAAACAGACCGCTCAAAATTGTTAAGCATCCAAGAAACGCTTACTATCGCGTTTAAAAGCACTATTAAATCGGAAACGCCTAATTTCCCGCTTATGCCGAGTATTGCGGCGCAAAGCCACATTCCCTCGTAGCCGAGCAAAAACATTAAAATGCTTTTTGCCCCCGAATAAAGCGATTTTTTAAGCGCGTATTGCCGTGCTACCTCAACCGTTCTTTTGGCGGCAAGCCCATATGCTTCTTTAAGCACGCCGAAAAATCCGGTGGTTCTGATTTCGGCGGCATACTTGCGGAAATACAGTACGCGGTTTACATAATCCTTTTGCCGCCGCGCGGGGGTTGAGTCCTTGTCTATCTCAAAGGTAACGTGACCCAGCTTTTTGCCGAAAAACAGGTTGCCTATAAGCGGCAGAGCTATAAATATAAGTGCAAGCGGAGTTATTTTTGCCATTGTAACAATAACGGTTACAGAGGATATGAGCGCGGAAACGGCAGCGGAGCAATTATTAAGCACCGACATTGCGCGCGCGGCAGCCTCGGAAGCCGCCTTGGTGTAAATATTGTAAAACTCGGGTGTTTCATAGCAGGAAATATCGGCGGTTTGCGCCTTTTTAAACAGCTTTAAATTAAGGCGATAGCCTATTTTAATATATTCCCTATACATATAGCTTTCGTAAAACCAAGCGTTGTATATGCTTATAAGAACATCTATAACAGCCGCCGCCCAAATAAAAATGAGAATATCGGAAAACTTGCGCGCACCCGCCGCGCCGAAAAGATACTGCAAGAAAAATACCGAATAAAACACCCACTGCGCAAAACCGAGCAGTGTTGTAAAAAAATTGAGTATGACCGCCGCCGGAGAAATTTGCCAAACAAGCTTTAAAAAATACAGATTGTTTTTTATTGCCGAAACCTTTTTCTTTCCGTTCTTTTTCATATGCTCCCCCAAAAAAACTTCCTTTATTTTGATTTTACCATATAAAGGATTTTGCCGCAATAATTAAATTTCATATGATTTTAAAAATTTAAAAATTTGCATATAAGATACCGCCGAATAATTGACAAAAGATAGAGGGTATGGTATAATTTTTCCATACCATATATAGTTGCAAAAGGAGAAGCCTATGCCCGATATTAAAGACTCTTATATTTCCCCGTTCTCAACCCGCTACGCGTCGGACGAGATGCAGCACGTTTTCTCTGAAAACTTTAAATTCCGCACCTGGCGCCGACTGTGGATAACCCTTGCCAAAGCCGAAAAAGAGCTGGGGCTGAACATTACCGATGAACAGATAGCCGAAATGGAGGCTAATAAGGATAACATTAACTACGATGTTGCCGAGGCGCGCGAAAAAGAGGTGCGGCACGACGTTATGTCGCACGTATACGCATTCGGCGTGCAGTGTCCTAAAGCCGAGCCGATAATTCACCTTGGCGCTACAAGCTGCTATGTAGGTGATAACACCGATGTTATAATTCTGCGCGAAGCGTCGGGCATAATTATGAAAAAAGCGGCGCAGGTGCTTAAAAATCTTTCGGATTTTGCGCTTAAATACAAGGCTCTGCCCTGCCTTGCCTACACTCATTTGCAGCCCGCGCAGCTTACAACCGTAGGCAAGCGCGCAACGCTTTGGATGTATGAGCTTTCACAGGATATTCATAACCTTGAATTTCAGCTTGAAAATTTAAAGCTTTTAGGCTCTAAGGGCACCACGGGCACCCAGGCAAGCTTTATGGAGCTTTTCTCGGGGGACGAAGAAAAGGTTAAAAGGCTTGAAGAGCTGATAGCCGCAGATTTAGGCTTTAACGCCTGCGTACCCGTTTCGGGGCAGACCTATTCAAGAAAGACCGATTCGTATTTCCTTTCGGTGCTTTCCGGCTTTGCGCAAAGCGCCTATAAATTCTCGAACGATATGCGGCTTTTGCAATCGTTTGAGGAAATGGAGGAGCCATTCGGTACTAAACAAATAGGCTCGTCCGCAATGCCGTATAAACGCAACCCCATGCGGTGCGAGCGCATTTCCTCTCTTGCAAGATATGTTATAACAGACGCGTTAAACCCCGCCATGACCGCGGGCACGCAGTGGTTTGAGCGCACGCTTGACGACAGCGCAAACAAGCGCATTTCCGTTGCTGAGGCGTTTTTGGCGGTGGACGCTATACTTAATATTTACATAAACGTAACCTCTAATCTTGTGGTTTACGAAAAGGTAATTAACCGCCGCGTTATGGAAAAGCTTCCCTTTATGGCTACCGAAAATATTATGATGGAATCGGTAAAGCGCGGGGGCGACCGCCAGGAGCTGCACGAAATAATCCGCACTTTATCACACAAAGCCACCGCAAGGGTTAAGCTTGAGGGCGGTACAAACGACCTTATAGAACGCATAGCGGCAGATGAGCGTATTCCGCTTACATATGAGGAAATTATAAAGGAGCTTGACCCGCAGAAATACATCGGCAGAAGCGTTTCGCAGACCGAGGAATTTATAAGGGACGTTATTGACCCGATACTTAAAAAATACAATACCGAAAGCATAAATGCGGTTTTAAACGTATAGGAGGAAATTATATGAATTTTTTTGAAGAGCTTAAAAGTTATGATACCGAGGTTGCAGCTGCCTGCCACGCGGAGCTTGAGCGCCAGCAGCACAATATAGAGCTTATCGCCTCGGAAAACATTGTTTCAAAGGGCGTGCTTTTAGCCGCGGGCAGCGCGCTTACAAATAAATATGCCGAGGGCTACCCCGGCAAGCGCTATTACGGCGGCTGCGATTATGTGGATGTGC
>OOIG01001124.1_pt1 | contig 20651 bp, 18 predicted proteins | sample 1692091 | NCBI WGS metagenome assembly OOIG01 (sample SAMN06348188, study PRJEB24527) | human gut metagenome | biome: human gut; feature: ankylosing spondylitis patient; material: feces | host: Homo sapiens | place: China | collected 2015-10 | reverse complement strand
TATCTCAAGGAACTGTTCGCAAAATACGGTGTTATCGTCTCTATCAAGCCCGAGCAGCAGCCTCTCCTCCGCCGGGTAAACGAGCTTTACGGCCTGAACCTCGAGATACCCGAAAGTCTCAAGATAATTCAGCTCTCCGAGCAGCACAGGCGGCTGGTAGTTATAACCGCCATGGGTCTACGCCGCAAGAGCGGCACCCTGCTCCCCAGCTATACCGATGATGAGCTTGAGGAAGCTACCTTCGGCTTTGATAAATTCTACGTTCAGAGCGTACACTACGACGATCTTGTAAAGGAAAACGAGACCCTCCGCAAGAACCTTGACGCGGAAATTGCATGGCGAACCCGCGACGATTGATGATTAATATTGAACACTGAGCTTACAAAAAGGCGGCGAAAGCCGCCTTTTTTGTTTCTAAGGGGACTGCGGTTGTACGGGGTTGTGCAAAAAATATTGGCGAAAGTCCGCTCAGGTGAGCGGGCTTTCCTTTTTTTCGGCGGGCCGCGGCTGGAAAAGGGAAATTTCGCTCCCCGCGCGGCGGCGCGGACTACTGTTACTTGCCGCCTGACCGCTGCGCGGGTCATCAGAACACAAAAAGCGGCTTAGGCCGCTTTTTTCATATTTGTGCTTATATATTATATGTATGTGGTGGCGGATAATGGGGTTTTCTGTGGTTTTATGTCAAGCTGTCACAGAAGCGGCGGTTTGTTACAAGTGTGTTACAGATGGGGCGAAAGCGTTGACTTGAAATTTTGCTTGTGGTAAGGTGACAGTGCAGAAAGGGTGGGGAACGGTGCGTTCCCGACTTAGTTACGGGATCGGCATGCCACGGTAAGTAAGCCGAGAAACGCCGAAACTTGCTCCTTTCTGACAAACGAACCATCTTTAAGGGGATGCGATAGCAACTAAAATCGCGCGTTTTCCTGCAAAACGGTCAAAAATGCAAGAAAATCGAAATGCTTTGCAATTTTTTCGGTCAACCTTCATTTTCGCCCGCGAACAGCAAAATGCCCGCTTTTCGCTGCCGGAGCGCTCCAAGGGGATGGAAATTTATGAAAGGAGAGTAACATCTATGAAAAAGTTACTCGCAATGGTGCTGGCTCTGGTCATGACTCTGTCTCTGGCCGTCAGCGCCAACGCCGCTTTCAAGGATGCCGATAAGGTTTCTGACACCTACGAAGAAGCCGTCGCCGTCCTGAACGGCATGGGTGTGTTCAAGGGTTATGAGGACGGTTCCTTCCAGCCCAAGGGCGACATCACCCGCGCTGAGGTGGCCGCGATCGTGTATCGCGTGTACACCGCTGACGTCAAGGATGCCAAGGCTTCCATGTACGCCACCTACAACAAGTTCAGCGACATGACCGGCGCCGGTTGGGCTCAGGGCTACATCGGCTACTGCGCCAACGCTGCGCTCGTCAAGGGTTATCCCAACGGCACCTTCCAGCCCTCCGGCAAGGTCACGGGCTATGAGGTCCTCGCGATGATCCTGCGTGCCATCGGCTACGACCAGAACAATGAGTTCACCGGCCCTGACTGGGCTCTGCATGTTGCGCAGACCGCGCAGCAGGCAAAGATCCTCGCCAACGTCAAGGGCGTTGACCTCAACGCTCCTGCCACCCGTGAGCTCGTTGCCGAGCTGCTGTTCCGCGCCATCGCCGATGCCCCGATGGTCACCTACACCGCTGCGTTCGGTTATCAGACCGTGAGCTTCAACGGCAAGAAGGACAGCAACAAGACCTTCTCCGAGAACGACACCCTCGGCTACAAGAGCTTCAAGCTCAAGTCCGCGAAGGAGGCCGATGAGTTTGGCCGTCCCACCACCAAGTGGACCTATGATGTCGGCGACAAGTCCACCACCGTTGAGGTCGAGGCTCTCGCCACCTACACCGAGGCCGCCAAGAACTGCGACATCTATGCTGACTCCGGCCTGAAGAAGGGCACCAAGCTCGACGTCTACACCAACAGCAAGACCAGCGATGGCACCTACACTGTTGCTGACAACAAGGACGATTCCAAGCAGGCCGATCAGGGCCGTCTGACCCTCGTCTATGAGGATCGTCTCGTCAACATCGACACCTACCTCGCTGAGGTCACCAAGTTCGTTGCTGAGAAGACCGACTCCAAGGGTCACACCACTTCCGCTTACGCTATCGTTGACAAGAATGTCCACGGTTACAAAGGCAAGCTCGACACCAAGTTCGAGACTAAGGACGAGTTCAAGGCTGACGATATGGTTCTGGTCACCATCGCCAACGGCGACATCCAGTCCATGGTCAAGGCTGAGTCCAAGAACGCTGTTCTGACTAACGTTTCCGGCAACAGCAAGAACATCGACAACATCCAGAAGGTCAAGGGCCTCGATAAGGCTGACGCTGCTGTCAACTGCACTGCTACGTTCGCTCCCAAGACCATGACTCTGGGCAAGACCTACAACTTCTACTTCGACACCTATGGCAATGTCATCGGTGCTGATGAGCTTTCCCGCAACTATGCTGTCCTCGATACCCTGTACATCGAGCACAACAAGGGTGTTGACACCGCTTACGGTGATCTGTACTTCTTCGACGGCGACCGCAAGACTGACGCTACCATCGACGAAGTTGCCGGTTCTACCGTTAAGACCTCTGGTAAGAATGCTATCGAAGTTCCCGCTTCCAAGAATGATGGTCGCTACTACACCGTCTATTCTTACAGCATTGACAGCGATGGCGCTTACACTCTCTCCGATTCTGAATTCAAGACTGCTAAGGCTGCTTCTTTCCAGAGCGGTGATAAGTATCTGACCATCACCAAGTCTGACAAGTCCACCGAGCGTCTGCAGCTCAGCAAGGACAGCCAGATTCTGCTCCAGACTGAAGAGTCCCCGAAGGGCACCTTCCAGAATGTTACCGGTTACGCTGACCTCAAGAGCTTTGAGGGCACTAAGGTTCAGTACGTACTGGACAACAACAACTACGTTGACATGATCTATGTCTACGCTTCCGAGGTCTCCAGCCGCACCGTGTTTATCTACGACACCAAGGCTTATGACTCCAACTGGAACGATGGCAAGCCCTACGCCACCTTCAAGGCTTATGAGCTCGTCGACGGCAAGCTGGAAGACACCAAGGTTGACATCTACTATGCTGACGGTAACGATACCGCTTCCAGCGGCGTCGATTCCGTTGGTCTGTACGAGATCACCATGTCCTCCGATAAGGTCTACAATGTGGTCAAGGAATACTACGCTGAGACCGTGACCAACCTCACCGATGGCAACCGCATCACCACTAAGGATAAGGACGGTGCCGTTCACTACTTCGATCTTGACGGCGCTTCGGTCGCCAAGTTCGAGGGCACTTCCGTAAAGGGTACGGTCGACACTGATTGGACCGCTAAGGACCTGACCAACAACAGCTATGTCTACGTTCAGTATGACAATAGCAAGTCCGGTGACACCCACGATGCCCTTGTCGTTTACGACATGTACACCAAGGTTTCCACCACCGTTGTTGATGGCTCCAAGACGACTGCCGTTACCAGCCCCGTTCAGTATGTCGGCAAGACTTTTGCTGACATCACTGTCGACCTCGCTGCTAACCAGACCGTCACTGATGTTACCATGAAGGACAGCAAGAACACCTTCCAGCCGACCATCAAAAATGAAGCCGGCAAGGCGACCATTTCCAGCACGGATCTGGTCACCGGTGATATCACCATCACTGTTACCACCGATGTCAACACCGCTATCGGCAAGCTCGCTTCCGTCAAGCTCGACGGTGAGACCGTTGATCTTGCTACTGGTTACGATACTCTGGCCGAGGCTCTCGACAAAGCCACTAAGATTAACAAGGCTGATGTGAACCCGCAGTATGTCCTGACTGTTACCACTAAGCAGAACAGCCAGAACACCGGCGCGGTTTGGGGCAATGTTCAGTGGGCCAGCAGCAAGACTGCCGCCGCCAACGTTACTTTTGATAACGATGGTGAGCTCTCCACTGTTACTCTGAGCGGTGCGAACACCGGTACCTATGTCGTGATCAGACTGACCGACTTTGGTGACACCGCTTACTATGCTTACGTGATCGACTAATTCGGTCTCAGATAGCAAGTAATCCCTAATAAAAAGAAGCTCCCCTTTCGGGGAGCTTCTTTTTACTCATTTTTACTTTTTCAACCCATACAGCACGCAGCCCGAACCTTTCAAACCCGTAAACTTGAAGGTCATGCTCTGCATGGCGTTCCAGTTTGCGCTGCCGTTCAAAATCGCGCCGCTGAGACCTTGAAAGCTGTCGTTTCGGTTCTGCGTCGGCGTGTGGTAGCCCGCCGCCACGCCGTACATCGCGGGAAAAATCCACGCGACGGTCGCCGCGTGGCCGCCCATCGCGTCGGCCAGCAGTCCGATGCTCTTGCTGTCGCACAGCAGCTCCACCCTGCCCTTGTCGCTCACGCCCGTGCCCGCCGCGTCCACCGTCGCAAACACCAAAAACGCGCGGTAGTCCGCCATGTTCAGCGCCGACAGGTCGTAGACGATGCTGCCGTTCGCCGCCGTCGTCGTGCGCACATCGCCGAGCGCCACCAGCTTGATCTCCTGCTCCACCGCCACGATTTGCTCCTGCACCGCCGTGATCTGCGTGCCCACGCTCTCCGCGCTCGCCGCCGCGTTGGCCTTGTCGGCGTTTTTCTTCATCTGCGCGTCGATCTTGCCGAACGCGTCGTTGAAGTCGTCCATCTTGATCTGATCCGCCTTGACCCATTGCGGAAGCTTGTAATTTGTTGTCGTCTCCATGCTCTTTCCCCCAAATTTTGATAATGTTGGAAAAGGCACCTCACACCCCCCTGAAAATGGGGGGACACTGCTGCATGATTTGCCTTTTCATGATACGCCGTATCATGAAGCAGCGTTGCACACAACGCGGCAAAAAGCTGTACCGCCTCCGGTATTAGAATTCACGATACCACAAATTGCCGCGTTGTGTGCAACGATCCCTCGTTGTGCGCGGGAACTTTTTCGGCTATCATACGTCTATAGAAGTATCCGAAAGAAATGAGGAACGAACGATGAAGAAGCTTCTTTCCCTCCTGCTCCCCTTCGCGCTCCTGCTCTCCCTGACCGCCTGCGGCGAAAAAAGCGCAGACGAGGCCGCGCGCCAAACCCCGCCAACACTGACGGTGACAAGTGCAAACGCTTGCAGCGTCACCCTCAAAAGCAGCAGCTACGACTGGACCTACCCCCAGGGCCTACAGAGTATGACCGTCATTGCCTGCGGCGCGCACCCGCTGGACGAAACCTCCCGTGAGATCACACCTGTACTGGAAATGCCCTTTACAGTGTCGGCCGCCTATTTCTACACCGTAACGCTCGATTTCAGCGATAATTCGCCCGATTCCGTCAGTCTCCGCTGCTGGCCGTCCGATGCTTGGGGCAGCACCGGCATGCCGTCCGAGACCGTGACCGCCCAGCGGCAGGATAACGGCACATTCCGCGCAGAACTGCCGCAAAGCGACGGCATTTTCGCCGTCGACGCGCTCTGGGACGGCAGCAGTGCGACCTACACCTTCTGCACGCAGGCGGAGGGGAGCGAAGAGCTCCACCCGGGCGCGGTGCTCAGCATCGGCGAGAGCGAGGACATCCGCAAGATCGACATCTCGTGGCGCAGCGGCGGCGTGAACATCTATGCCGCCGAGCAGAGCGCGCAGATCAGCGTGAAGGAGGAATCCGCCGCGCCGCTCGCCGAGAGCGAGAAGATGGTCTGCGCGATCGACGGCGACACGCTGCGCATCCACTTCCTCGGCGACGCTTACCGCGGCAGCTACGACGGGGAAAAGCACCTCGACGTGGGACTTCCGGCGGAGCTGGTCAACGCCGGTCACTTTGAGAAGATCGAGGTCGAAACAACGGACGCCTACGCCTATGTGAGCGCCGATGCGCAGAAGATCGACCTTTCGACCGTCGGCGGCGACGCGCGCGTGATGTGCGCAAGCTGCCCCGCGGTCGAGATCGAGACGGTGAGCGGCAGCGTGGGCGTGGTGGACGGCACGTGGGCAAGGGTCGATATTTCGACGCTCTCCGGCGCGATCGAGCTTGCAGGCGAAGTGGAAAATGCCGAGATCGAAACCGCAAGCGGCAAGGTGGATATCGCCGGCGCGCTCGGCGCGCTGGACTTCGAAAGCGTCAGCGGCAACCTGATTTTGGCTACCGAGCGTGCGCTGCGCCTTGATGCCGAAACGGAGAGCGGCAGCATCTATCTGACCCTTCCCGCGCAGGACGGCTTTACTCTCGACTATGAAACGAAAAGCGGCGCGTTCCGCTCCGCGCTCACCGAGCGCGAGGGCACGCTCATCGCCTGCGGCGACCGCGAAACGCACTACTCCGTGCCCGCGCTCGAGGGCGGTGAGATGAGCGAGCTGGAAATTTCGACGGTCAGCGGCACGCTGACGATCGAAGCCTCCCCCGGCGGCAACTGAAACGAGCAAAAAAAGAGAGCGGCGGCGCCGCTCTCTTTTTTCGTTATTTCTCGTCGATCGCAAGCCACGTCTGGTCGAAGCCATAGGGCAGGAGTTCGCGGATCGACAGGCGCTTCTCCTCGCCCTTTTTGTTGAGGCAGATGACCTCCATCTCGGGGCCGAACTCGTAGAGCACCTGACGGCACGCACCGCAGGGGTAGCAGTAGTCGTCGCTGCGCCCAGCGATGACGATGCGCTTGAAGCGCCGGTGCCCCTCGCTCACGGCTTTGAACGCCGCGGTGCGCTCGGCGCAGTTCGTCAGGCCGTAGCTCGAATTTTCGATGTTGCAGCCGGTGAAGACCGCGCCGTCCTCACATTCGAGTGCCGCGCCCACGGGAAAGTGGGAATACGGCACATACGCCATGTCCAGCATGGCGACGGCCTTCGCCTTGAGTTCTTCTAACGTTGCCATAAAAACGCCTCCTCACCAGTCTACGCCAAGATCGGGACGCACTTGCGTATCCATGATGTCCTCGGCGTTATAGAATTGCAGATAGCGGCTGCGCGAGTGGCGCAGCGTGGTGCCGTCCGGATGCAGACGGTCGCAGATGACGGCGGAAATGTCGGGCTTCACATAGCTGAACGAACTCGTGCCGACGCTCGCGAAGATGCGGAAGCCCTGGCTTTGCAGGTACTTGAAGCGCTCACCGGTCTGGTGCCAGTCATCACCGTCGGGACGGCCGCCGTGCGGATAGAACAAAATCTGCGTGGGGCCGACGAGCGAGCCGACCTCGTCCGCCCAGCGCTCGGTGTCGTTGATGACGGTCTGGAGCGATTTGGTGTCGAGGCGGATGTGGCCCCAGGTGTGGCTGCCGAACGTCCAACCGGTCTCCTTCAAACGCGCTATGACGGGCTTGACGGCCTCGATCTCGCTCGCGCGGTAGGCATCGAACGCGGGGCGGTCGGGCGAATCTGCCGCGATGTCGCGGTCATCCTGCGTGCGGTAGCCTAAAATACCCTGATAGCCCGTCAGCGAGAAGATGGCCTTCGCGCCGTTCAGCGAAAAGTCGGGGTGCTCGTAGACAAACTGGTCGAGAATGGGCGTCGCGTCGAGTTCCTTGGTCAAAAAGGTCTCATTTGTGTACGGATCGGTGCACTGCGCCCAGATCTCGCCGTCCTCGCCGACGACGAGCTTGCTCGTGAAGCCCTCGTCGAGCATGTAGGGGTAGTAGTTTACGTCGTCAAAGCTGATGATGAGCGGCTTTTTGCCCTCTGGCAGCATCAGGGTGTTTCGCACCATATGCGTGCCGGACTCGTCCGTCACCTCGCTCCAGACATCCTCCATCGCGACTAAGATGTAGCCCTTGTCGTACACGGACTGCAAAATTTTGTTGTATTCGTCGACCGTCACCATCCAGTCGTCGAGGCCGTAGCGCTGGTCCTGACTGGCATTGCAGTCGTGGAAGGCCCACTGCGGGTAGGCAATGATCGGGTGGAAAAAGAGGTGCTCCACCACCTGATCCGGCCCCCAGGCCTGCGTGAGCTGGTCCTCGGACCAGTAGCTGCGCACGGCGTCGTAGGGATCAGTTGTATCGTCAGTATTGTTGTCGGTGTCGCTGCTATTCTCGTCCGTGACGGTCTGATCGTCGCCGTCGGACGGCGTCGTCTTATCGCCGCAGGCAGTCAGCAGCGACAGCACCATCAGCGCGCTGAGCAGCAGCGCAAAAAAGTGTTTCATGTCAAAATCTCCTCTCTCAAAACTGCGCGGTCATTATAGCAGACTTCACTTCTTTTGACTACACCTTTGGCGCTTTTGTTCCCATTTGTAACTATTTACCACAAATAATGAAAGCGTCACAGCTTTTCGCGTCCGCAGACGCGAAATGATTTCGAATCGTTTTTTGGCGCGACATGCGCGTGCCAAAAAACTCTTCTCGCTCCGCGCGTGTCGAAGCCGCCCTTTGGGCGGCAAGGCACGAAGCGGAGTGTAATTCTCAAAAAACAAGGGACACGGTTTCCGTGTCCCTTGTTTTTTGAAGAATTAAAAGTCTGCGTTGCCCACCGTTCTCGGATGCAGCTCCACGTCGCGGATGTTGCCGATGCCCGTTAAATACATCACCATGCGCTCGAAGCCGAGGCCGAAGCCCGCGTGACGGCAGGAGCCGTAGCGGCGCAGGTCGCAGTACCACCAGTAGTCCTCGGGATTCATGCCGAGCTCGCGGATGCGCTTTTCGAGCAGCTCGATGCGCTCCTCGCGCTGGCTGCCGCCGATGATCTCGCCGATGCCCGGAACGAGGCAGTCCGCCGCGGCGACGGTCTTGCCGTCGTCGTTGAGGCGCATATAGAACGCCTTGATCTCCTGCGGATAGTCCGTGACGAACACGGGGCGCTTAAAGATCTGCTCGGTCAGGTAACGCTCGTGCTCGGTTTGAAGGTCGATGCCCCACTCGACGGGGTAGTCGAACTTCTGGCCGCTCTCCTTTAAGAGCTTGACGGCCTCGGTATACGTCACGCGGCCAAAGTCGGAACTCTCGACGTGCTGGAGACGCTCCAGCAGACCCTTGTCGACAAAGCTGTTGAAAAACGCGAGATCATCCGGGCAGCGCTCCATCACGCGGCGGATGATATGCTTGACCATCGCCTCCATGACCTCAAGGTCGCCGTCGAGGTCGCAGAACGCCATCTCCGGCTCGATCATCCAGAACTCGGCGGCGTGGCGCGCGGTGTTGGAATTCTCGGCGCGGAACGTGGGGCCGAAGGTGTAAACGTCGCCGAACGCCATAGCGAAGTTCTCGGCGTTGAGCTGGCCGGAGACGGTCAGGCTCGTCTTCTTGCCGAAAAAGTCCTTGCTGTAATCGACCTTGCCGTCGGGCGTTCTCGGCGGGTTCTCAAGGTCGAGCGTCGTCACCTGGAACATCTCGCCCGCGCCCTCGCAGTCAGAGCCGGTGATGATGGGGGTGTTGACATAGACGAAGCCGCGGCTCTGGAAGAACTCGTGCACGGCGTAGGCCGCCGCGCTTCTCACACGGAAAGCCGCGGAGAAGAGGTTCGTGCGCGGGCGCAGATGCTGAATGGTGCGCAGATATTCGACGCTGTGGCGCTTTTTCTGCAGGGGATAGTCGGGGGAGGACACGCCCTCGATCTCGATCTCTGTTGCCTTGACTTCGAGCGGCTGCTTGGCCTCGGGCGTCAGCACGACGGTGCCGCGCACGATGAGCGCGGCGCCCACGTTCTGCGCGGCGATCTCCTTATAATTAGAAAGAGAATTCGCATCCATCACGACCTGCAAATTGCGGAAGCACGAGCCGTCGTTCAGCACGATGAATCCGAAGGTCTTCATATCGCGGATGGTCTTCGCCCAGCCGCATACGGTGACGCTTGCGCCGCCGTACTGCTCTTTGTCGGCGAAGAGCGCGGCAATTCTCACTCGTTCCATAATAATTTTCCTTCCTTTTGTGGGTTTTCACGGGATAATAGAGGTATTATATGCCACTTCCCGTGCAAATTCAAGCCCCGCTTTGTATTGACTTTTGACAAGTTGTATGTTATCATACAACCTTACCTCAAAAGGTAAACGTGAAACTTTCACCTATTACTTTACAGGAGGATTTTAACTATGAACAAGTATCTGGATATCGCCCCCGAGGTTGCCGAGGCCCTTGCCGCCGGTAAGCCCGTCGTGGCGCTCGAATCCACCATCATTTCCCACGGCATGCCCTATCCCCAGAACGTGGAGACCGCCCTCAAGGTCGAGCAGATCATTCGCGACGCGGGCGCCGTGCCCGCGACCATCGCCATCATCGGCGGACGCCTGAAGGCGGGCCTTTCCAAGGAAGAGATCGACTACCTCGGCCGCACCGGCGCGGGCATCCCGAAGGCTTCCCGCCGCGACCTGCCCGTGCTCGTCGCGCAGGGCAAGGACGGCGCGTGCACCGTCACCACCACGATGATGATCGCCGACATGGCGGGCATCCGCGTGTTCGCCACCGGCGGCATCGGCGGTGTGCACCGCGGCGCGCAGGAGACGTTCGACATCTCCGCTGACCTCGAAGAGCTGGCCAACACCTCCGTCATGGTCGTGTGCGCGGGCGCGAAGTCCATCCTCGACCTCGGTCTGACGCTCGAATATCTCGAGACCCACGGCGTGACCGTCATCGGCTACGGCACGAGCGAGCTGCCTGCGTTCTACACGCGCAAGTCCGGCTTTGGCGTCGACTACGAGCTCGACACGCCCGAGCAGCTGGCCAAGGCGTTCCACGTCAAGCGCGAGCTGGGTCTGCGCGGCGGCTTACTCGTCACGAACCCGATTCCCGAAGAGTACTCCATGGACAAGGAAGTCATCGACAAGGCCATTGCCGAGGCCGTCGAGGACGCGAAGAAGGACGGCATCCACGGCAAGGCCACGACGCCGTATCTGCTCGCCAAGATCAAGGACCTGACCGGCGGCGACAGTCTGGATTCCAACATCCAGCTCGTGTTCAACAACGCGCGCCTCGGCGCGGCGGCGGCTGTGGAGCTCAGCAAGCTCGAAAAGTGAGATATTTTGTCATCTATCTCGCCGCGATCAATCTAATTACGTTCTGCGTCTACGGCGCAGACAAGCGCCGCGCCAAAATTCAGGGCGCGCGGCGCGTGCCCGAAAAGACTCTATTTGCACTCGCGCTGCTGCTCGGCAGCGCGGGTGCTCTTTTCGCAATGAGGGTCTTTCACCACAAAACGCGGCACTGGTACTTCAAGTTCGGCATTCCGGCGATCTTACTTGCGCAGATCGCTCTGGGGGTGTTCGTGTATGTGCGGTTTTTCGCGGCGTAAAAAATTTTTGGGAAATTTTCGGGTTTTGTGAAACAAAACAGACGTTTCTTGCGTCTAATTAAGGAAGCAAAGGGAAACTGGGCGAAGAGGGAAGATAAAGAATTTATGAATTTTCCATTTTCCTGTTCCCTTATTTCCCGCGGCATGGTAAAATGTATGTGTATGAGAAAGGCTCTGTGCGCGCGGAGCCGACAACAACAAACACGAAAGGATGAAGATCACATGAAAAAATTTCTCTCCTTGCTATTGGCTCTGACGTTGGTCCTGAGCCTCGTCGTCGTGCCTGCAAGGGCGGAAGGTGTCGAGGTTGGCGGCACATACGCCATCACCACGTCGGCGTCCTCCCTTGCAAGAGGCGACTCGACCACATTCACCGTTACCGCAACCGCCCCCACCGTCACGGATAATGGCGTAACTGCCACCGATGTAAACGTAATCGGTTATAGTTGGAGCACTCCCGGTTTTTCCGGCGCTGCCGGCACGGGTGCCACGACAGGAACGCTGACCGCCTCCAACAAGGCGGAAAATGTAGAAGTCTCCTGCACCTTAACGATCGAGTACAAGGTGACGATCGAAGGGCAGGAAATCACCAGATCTACGACTAAGGTCGTTAAAAGCAATGTCTCTATCGCTGACAAGCTTCTCCCGGGCGACATCACCACCGTCACCTTCAACAACAGAACCTATTCTGTGACGAACGGCGCGGTCAACATCTCCCTTCTTGCGGGTGAGACGATCGATGGCGACAACAAGTGGTCTGCCTCCGCAACTGGCTATGTGATCGATGATGCCGAGGGCAAGAAGCCCACTTACGCGGGCGGAAAGCTGACCGTGCGCGTCAAGGATTCCGCGCTGACGGCTGATGTGACGGTCAACGCCACCACCCCCACCGTGACCGCAGCGGCAAGCCTTACTGAGGTCATCTCCGGCGGCAAGACCACGCTCACCGCTTCCTCCACCGGTCTCAGCAACGCTGCCACCTATGCGTGGTTCTACAAGATCGGCGAGGCTGCCGAGGTTCCGATCGGCACGGGCAAGTCCCTCGTCTGGACGGTCCCCGCAAACGTTGCGACCGCGACCAATTACTCTGTTTACTGCAAGGCAAGCGAGGGCGATAAGCTCGCTAAGACGAGTGACCCCATCACGGTCAAGAGCCTTCCCGACACCTATACCTTCACTGTCGTCCCCGCAAGCGTTACGCTGACGCAGATCGGTCAGACCGCGACTTTGGCGGCGAACTTTGTGAATACCTCATCTCCCGCCAGCCTGGTCGTCCCGACCTACTCCTTTGTTTCCGCCAACCTCAACATCGCAACTGTGGCGAATCCCGAGACCGCCGCGCCGACGGTAACGCTCAGAGCAAGCGGCTCTACCACTGTCACCGCAAAGGCGACCTATAAGGGCAAGGACTATGTGCAGAACATCCCCGTTACCGGCGCCCTGATCGAGGCGACCCTCGGTGCTGTTCAGAACGGCACTTCTGTGAACTACAGCTACAGTGATCTTGTCAACGCCGCGCAGGCCGCCATCAACAAGACCTACAGCACCGCCTACACCTACGAGACCGTCTATTCCCTCAGCGGCGTCACTCAGGTCGCCTCTACCGCTGCCTACGGTGTCGGCACGAGCAATGCTTCGTACAACTATCCCGCCGGCGGCTCCGGCTATCTTTACTTCAAGGCAAACCTCAGCGGCATCGGCACTGCAAAGTTCACCGCCACCGTGACCACCCGCGTTGCCAATTCTAACGTTCCCAAGACCTACAGCGTTACGTTTAACGTTCCCGTAACGCCCAGCTCGACCACCTATGCCGACCAGTATCCCGAGCCGGTCGCGGCTTACGGCAACACCTATCGCTATTACGTTCAGGTTCCCTCCGGCGCAAGGTATTACTATGTTGCCGGTGTGAACACCGAGCCTGTCGACTGGAACAACGGCAGCACCCAGAAATACTATCCCACCACTGCCGCCGCCAATCTCTATTCCCTGACCGACACCAACTTCATCAATGGCAAGTGCACGCTGTATGTCGTGACGCAGGGCACCGACAATAAGCTCTACTGCGGCACCATCAGCGTCTACCAGAAGAACTACAACATCAACTACAACGGCGTGGCCGGTGAGACCGTCCAGTTCGCGCAGAGCGACTTCAACGACTTCATGAACAAGGTCGCTGAGGCCCGCGGCGACGCCAGCAAGAGCAAGTCCTATCCCTATGTCACCTTCGATTATGTGTCCTTCTCCCTGCCCACCACCGCGCAGGGCACGCTGTACTATGGCGGCACCGCCATGTCCACCAGCAATTCCTCCGGCGCGTTCAACACCCGCACCAAGGTCACCAACCTCGATAGCGTGACGTTCGTCCCCAACGACAAGACCACCGCGAAGACCATCACGCTGAACTTCACCCTGTACGCGACCCGCTATTCCAGCTCCTCCACGAGCCGCGGCACGACCGTGAGCTACTCCGGCAGCGTCGTCGTCAACCTCGTGCGCGAGGACATCAAGTACACCGTCTCTCAGGGCGACAGCGTCCGCTTCGACGAGAGCGATTTCCTCAGCTACCTGAGCTCCACCAAGGGCTACAGCAGCAACTACACCATCGACTACGTGACCTTTGACCAGAGCGCCGTCTCCGCCGTCAACGAGGGCTCGCTCTACACCTACTACAGCGGCTACAACTACGGCGGCTCCGTCAAGACGACTGACAAGTTCTACTACAGCGCCACCGCCAGCCAGAACGCGCTCAGCGACGTCGCGTTCCTTGCCAGCCGCTACGCCAAGACCGGCGAGACCGTCTACATCCCGTTCACCATCTACGCCCGCTACGGCACGACCGGCACCGGCACCCGCCAGCTCACCGGCACCGTGGCCATCAAGATCGGCCAGACGATGAACTTCATCGATGTCAAGACCACCGACTACTTCTACAACTCCGTCAAGTGGGCCGTCGGCAAGAACATCACCAACGGCACGTCCAGCACCACCTTCTCCCCGAACAAGTCCTGCACCCGCGCCGAGATCGTGACGTTCCTGTGGCGCGCCGCCGGCAGCCCGGAGCCGACCACCACCCGCAACCCGTTCCGTGATGTCAACGCCGTCACGCACTCGAGCTACTACAAGGCCATCCTGTGGGCCAGCCAGAAGGGCATCACCTCCGGCACCAGCACCACGGCGTTCTCCCCCGATCAGGTCTGCACCCGTGCCCAGATCGTGACCTTCCTGTACCGCTACGCGGGTCAGCCCAGCGGCTACTACTCCAACCCGTTCAAGGATGTGGGTGCCACGAGCGAGGCGAGCTATTACAACGCCATCCGCTGGGCCGTCGGTAAGGGTATCACCTCCGGCACCAGCGCCACGACGTTCTCCCCGTATGCTTCCTGCAACCGCGCCGAGGCCGTGACGTTCCTGTATCGTTACACCAACGGACTTTAATGCTTAAAACGAAAGCCCCGCTCAGCGGGGCTTTCGTTTTAGCTTTTTGCGCTCCGCGGCAGCGCACGCGCCGTAGGCGCGCACGTTTGCGGAGCGAGAGGAGTTTTTTCTGACGCGCATGTCGTCAGAAAAAACGATTAAAATCGTTTGCCGCCGGAGGGCGGCAAAGTCTGCGACGCTTTTGGCTCGTGCGGGCGTTGGCTGCTCCAAGAGGGGCGGCTGACCGTAAAGGTGCGGCGATGCCCGCGCGGGACGAAAACGGCGCGAAATGATGAAAGGAAATATTCAACATGATGAAGTTAGCTGATATGACCGTTACCGGCTTTGCCGATACCGTTGCCTCCGATGCTCCCGCGCCGGGCGGCGGCTCCTGCGCCGCACTCTATGGCTCCATCGGCGCCGCGCTGACCGCGATGGTCGGCGGCCTCACTCAGGGCCGCAAGAAGTATGCCGAGTATGCCGAGCATGCTGCCGAGGTCGAGAAGAAGGGCAACGAGCTCAAGACCCGCCTGCTCGACGTTATGGACCGCGACACCGAGGCGTTCAACGTCGTCTCCGCCGCGTTCGGTATGCCCAAGGCGACCGACGAGGAGAAGGCTGCCCGCTCCGCCGCCATCCAGGAGGGCCTGAAGGGCTGCACCAAGACCCCGATGGAGATGATGGAGCTCATCGACGAGACCTTGACGCTTGCACAGTCCCTGCTGGGCCGCTTCAACGACACCTCCGCGAGCGACCTGGGCGTTGCGTTCCTGTCCCTCAAGGCCGGTATCCAGGGCGCATGGCTCAACGTGCTCATCAACGTCGGCTCGCTGAAGGATCAGGAGTTCGCTGCTGAGTACCGCGCCAAGGGCGAGGCCCTGCTCGCGCACGCTCTGCCCCTTGCCGACGAGTGCTACGCTGAGATCGTCAAGCTCATCGAGGGCTAAACGAAAAGATTCATCAAAAAATGGCTTCGGTGCGCGCACACCGAAGCCATTTGCAGTTTGCAAAGGAGTTGTATTTCCATGACCATCCAGCATTTAACGCCGAGTGACTACATTACGACCAAGTGGTCCGGCGGCCTGACGACCCAGCTCGGCATCGCGCCCGCGGGCGCGGTGTACGCAGACCGCGACTTTTTGTGGAGACTCAGCTCTGCGACCGTTGAGGACGCAGAGTCCGACTTTACGGCCCTGCCCGACTATGAGCGCCTCATTTCGACGCTTGAGGGCACGATCGAGCTCAATCACAACGGCGGCGAAAAGCTGACGCTGAATCCCTACGAGGTCCACCGCTTCGACGGCGGCGACGACACGCACTCCTGGGGCCGCTGCCGCGACTTCAACCTCATGCTCCGCAAGGGCAAGTGCGAGGGCAGGATGCGCGGCGAGCACCTTGCGGCGCTCGAGGACAAGACCGTCCACGGCTGCGAGGGTATGACGCTCATCTACTGCGGCGTGGGTGAGGTTCACGTCATCGTCGGCGAGGAGAGCGTCGAACTCAAGGCTGACGAGGCCGCGCGCCTCGACGGCTACGCGGGCGAGATCAAGCTCTGCTCCAAAGCGGGCGCAAAGCTGATGCTCGCCAAGGCGAAGGCTATTTAAAAAGAAACGAAAAAGGAGAGGCTTTTGCCTCTCCTTTTTCAGTCTTCAAAGTCGTTCGGGTCTTCGTCGGTCTGCTTGCGGAAGCGGTCGAGCGCGACGAGGACGGCGGCTGCCGCGGCGATGACGGCAAGGACGCCGATGAGAATGGATACGCATTTTTTCATAGTGATTCCTCCTGTTGTGATAAAGTGTGGAATGGGTTACGGTTCGAGTGAGACGATATCATAGACCTGCTGCAAAAACGCCTCCTGCTCGCTTGTGGTGCAGCGGAGCGTTTTGCCGTCTATGGTGGTGAAAACGCGCAGGGTGTCGTAAAAATCCCTGCACTGGATGAGCGTGCCTTTGCCGGTGCTGCCGTCGGGAAAATCGGTCGGGCCAAAGTTGAAGCTCAAGTCCCAGATGAAGTCGCCGTCTTTCGGCCGGTGGGTGCTGCCGCCGTCCGGCGACAGCAAATTGATGAGCGAGCGGCGGTACTTCTGCTGTGCAAAAAGATCGATGAGCTGCGAGCAGCGTTCATCCTCTGCGGAAAGCTCAAACGAGGTGAACTCCGAATCGGGGGCACGGCGGTGATAGCCGGAAACGGATTCGCATTGTGCGATATCCACCTTGCCGATCTCTTGCAGCGTCATCGGCCGCGTGTAGATCAAAGCTGCGAGGACGAGAACAGCCAGAATGCCGAGGGGGAGAAGCCGCTTTTTCTTCATGGGGAAACCTCCTCAAAAGTACTTCTACTCTATTAGACGCAGAAAATGCAAAAAAGTGTCACAATTTTGCAGATTTTTTCAATGAAGTATGGAACAGGCTGCTACCATCAACATAACATGAAAGGCTGTGCTTTGCAAGTTTGCAGGCGCAGCCTTTCAGAAAATTTAAGAAGTGGGTCATCCCCGTCTGCGGCCGATCAGGCAGCAGAGGAGGAACGCCGCAAGGTCGCAGACAACGACCGTCGCGCCGACGGGGGTGGAGAGGAGATACGACCCCGTGAGGCCGAGGCAGAAGCACATGACCGAGAGCCCCGCGGCAAAGCACACGACCGAGCGGAAGCTCTTGAACACCCGCATCGCGGACAGCGCCGGGAAGATGATGAGGCTCGAGAGCAGCATCGCGCCCATCATGCGCATACCGAGCACGACGGTGAGCGCCGTTAGAACGGACAGGATCGTCTTGTACGTGCCGACGCGCACGCCCGTCGCGCGGGCAAAGGACTCGTCGAACGTGACGGAAAAGAGCTTGTGGTAGAAGAGAATGTAGAGCGCGAGCACGCAGAGCGCGAGCGTGACGCTCAGGATGACGTCCGAGCGCGACATCGCGAGGATGCTGCCGAACATATAGCTGTCGACATCCGTGGTCATGCCGGTCGTGAGCGAGGTGACGATGACGCCGATGGCGAGCGCCGAGGCGGAGAACACCGCGATCATCGCGTCTGCGCTGACGCGGCTCTTTTCCGCGACGTGCATCAGCACGAACGCCGCGATGACCACAACGGGGATGGAGAACCACAGCGGCGCGAAGCCGCACGCCACCGCGACCGACAGCGCGCCGAACGACACGTGGCTCAGCCCGTCGCCGATCATGGAGTAGCGCTTCAAAACGAGCGGCACGCCGAGCAGCGACGCGCACAGCGAGACCAGAATGCCGACGACGAACGCGCGCACGATGAAGGGGTAGGCGAACATCGAAAGAAGCAGCTTCATGCTCTGTCACCTCCAAACCGTTTTCCGGCGGGCGAAGACAAAAACTCGCTTACCGTGCCATAAAAGCAGCCCGCGCGGTCGATGCAGAGGATGTGCTTGGCCTCGCGCAGGGCGTTTTCAATGTCGTGCGTGACCATGATGATGGCCATGCCCTCGCGCTCGTTCAAATAGCGCAGCGTTTTGTAAAGGTCCTGCATGCTCGCGGGGTCAAGGCCTGTGACAGGCTCGTCGAGGATGAGCAGGTCATTTGCCGCGCACAGGGCGCGCGCAAGCAGCACGCGCTGCTGCTGCCCGCCCGAGAGCTCGCGGTAACACTTGTCCTTGAGTTCCAGCACGCCGAGCTTGCCGAGGTTCATCAAGGCCGCCGACTTCTCTTCCGCCGTGTAGAAAAAGCGCGCGCGGCGGTTCGAGAAGCCCGAGAGCACGACCTCCGTGACCGTTGCGGGAAAGTCGCGCTGCGTGGGCGTCTGCTGGGGCAGATACCCGAGCCGCCCCTCGCGCTGGGCAGGGCAGTCGATCTTGCCCGCGAGAGGCGAGAGAAGGCCGAGGAGCGAGCGCAGCAGCGTCGATTTGCCGCTGCCGTTTTCACCGACGATGCAGAGGTAGTCCCCCGCGCGGACGGTGAGGGTCAGGTGCTCCAGGAGCGGTTTGCGCTCGTAGCCGAGCGTGACGTCCTCGCACGCGAGGACGATGGGCGATTCATTCATTCGTTGAGCCCCTTTCTGAGTGCTTCGTAGTTGCGCTCCATGAGCGTGAGGTAGGTCTCGCCCGCGTCAAAATCCGCGCGCGAGACGGTCTGCATCGAATACAGGGTGTCGACCGCTGCGCCGGTGCACTCACTCACCACAGCGGCGACCTTTTTCGTGCCGAAGTCGATGGTGTAGACCACGGGGATATCCTCGTCCTCCACCTTGTCGATGAGGTACTTGATGGTGGCGAGCGACGGCTCGGTGTCGCCCGAGCAGCCGTGGAACGCTGCGCGGTAGTCCAAGCCGAATTCGCGGCAGAAGTAGAGCATCGGGAAGCGGTCGGCGAAGACGAGAAGTTTACGCGGCGCGGACGCGCAGAGGTCGGCAAAGCGCGCGTCGAGTGCTTCGATCTGCGCGCAGTAGCCATCACAGTTCGCGCGGTAGAAATCCTCGTTTGCGGGATCGGCCTTGCAGATCGCGTCGCAGACGGCGCGGCAGAGGACAACGGCGTTTTTCGGCGACGTCCAGATGTGCTCGTCGTATTCGACCTCGTCGCTGTCGTGCTCATCTTCTTCATGATCGTGGTCATGGTCATCATGGTCATCGTGGCTGCCATGCTCATGATCGTGGTCATGGCCGTCCGCGCCCTGCATGCCCTCGACATATTCCTCGTCGAGCGCGTCGACGTAGTCCATCATGCGGGCGATGACGGCGATATTTTCGCCTGCGGCGCCCAGCATACTGTCGACCCAGTATTCCCCCTCGCCGCCGTTGTAGAGGAAAACATCGGATTCGGAGATCGTGACGGCGTCGAGCGGCGTGGGCTCGAAACTGTGCGCCTCGCGCCCCGGCGAGAGCAGAAGCGTGACGTCCGCGCGGTCGCCGACGATGGCGCGGGCGAAGTCATAATAGGGGAAAAGCGTCGCGACGATCTGGATTTTGCCGTCGTCCGCCTTTTCCACAGGCACGGTGCAGGCGGTGAGGGAAAATGCCAGCGCGAGCGCCAAAAAAAAGGAAGCAATGCGTTTCATGCGCCCTCCTGACACTCGCGGCACAGGCCGTAGAACATCGTCTTGCGGGGATTGATGGAAAAGCCGTGCTCATGCTCCAAATGCTCGTAGAGCGGCGCGAGCTGGTGGCAGTCGAGGTGCACGATGCGCCCGCAGCGCTCGCACTTAAAGAGGCAGCAGTCCGATGCGCAGCCGTGGGTGCAGAACTGATAGTACGCGCCCTCGTCCGTCGTGACCTTGTGGACGCTGCCCTGCCGCTCGAGCTTTTCAAGCTGCCGGTACACCGTCGCGATGCCGATGTGCTCGCCCTGCTCGCGCAGCGCGTCGACGATCGCCGCCGCGCTGACCGGCGAGTCCGCGCGCTCAGAAAGGCAGTCGAGCACCGCCTTTTGCTGTTTGGTCGTATAGGTCGCCATAGTGGCCTCCTGAATTTGAAAATGAAAATCAATTTCAAATTATAGCCGAAAATTTTTGTCTGTCAAGTATTTTGTGCAGGCAAATCTTGACGTTTTCCGGTACAAATGGTAAATTTAAGGCGAAAGCATTGGAAGTGAGAGACTGCGTACAAGAAGAACATCCTGTGGAAAAAGAAAGGAGATTTCGCATGAACTGCCCCTACTGTGCAAAAGAGATGGAGTCCGGCTACCTGCGCGGCGGCAGCGGCTACGAGCTTCTGTGGACGGAAGAGCCGTTCAAGATGACCTCTCTCCCGACCGGAAACGATTTCTTCGTCTGCAAAGCATCCGACGTCTACCGCCCCATCGCCCACCTTTGCCGCACCTGCGGCAAGATCGTCCTGGACATCAAAAAATAAGAAAAGCGCCGCGGCCCAAAGCCCGCGGAGCTTTCCACAAGGATTTATCATGCCGCATTCGCCGCACCGCGGCGAACAGGCCCGCAAGCGTCGCAGACTTTCGCGTCCGCAGACGCGAAATAATCTTAATCGTTTTTTCTGACGACAGAAGGTGAATTGCCGCAAAGCGGCAAGAGAAGCCGCCCTGG
>OOIG01001123.1_pt1 | contig 20655 bp, 15 predicted proteins | sample 1692091 | NCBI WGS metagenome assembly OOIG01 (sample SAMN06348188, study PRJEB24527) | human gut metagenome | biome: human gut; feature: ankylosing spondylitis patient; material: feces | host: Homo sapiens | place: China | collected 2015-10 | reverse complement strand
GAAAGTGAAAAAGAGAAAAGAAATATAGAGATGTCTACTCGAAATGAAGTAGAGAAAAAATTAAATCATTTTAAAACAGAAGCAATAAAAAATGAAAGACTTGCAAGAGAAAATGAACAGAAAAAAGATGAGTTAATTGTATATCTTGCACATGACATAAAAACACCATTAACATCTATGATAGGATATTTATCATTGTTAAGTGAAATAAAAGATATGCCACAAGAACAAAGAAATAGGTATATTGACATTGCACTTGATAAATCATATAGATTAGAATATTTAATTAACGAATTATTTGATGTAGCTAGATTCAATTCAGAAATGAATAAAAAAATTAACTTTACTTCTGATGAAAAAACAATTTTATATGCAGATCCTGATAAATTAAGTAGAGTATTTAATAACTTAATAAAAAATGCAGTAAATTATAGTAAAGAAAACACTGATATAGATATAAGTATATTAAATAAAGAAAATTTAACAAATCACGGCAATATTAAGGGAAGAAAGATTGTAACCGAGCTTCTTGATGCCGGACTTGATTCTATTGACCCATATTACAGAGTAAAAGATTTTGTTAAGATAGAAAACAATAAGATTATCCTTGATGACCGTGGCTATGAAATGAAGGAGGACCCACATAGCGGTAGAGCCGAATACGATTTAAACATTTATAAAAGAGTTTTTGTAATCGGTGCCGCAAAGGGAGTTCAAAGAGCAGCACTTGCTTTTGAAGAAGTTTTAGGTGATTATCTTACTGCCGGTCATGTTATAGGAAAACACGGTGAAAATGTAATATGTAAGAAAATCGGTGTTACACTTGCAGGTCATCCCGTTCCCGACGAAAAATGTATTGATGGTTGCAAAGAAATAGAAAAATTAACAAGCGACTTAAACGAACACGATTTGGTATTTACAGTTTTCGGCAGCGGTTGCGGTTCACTATTTACATATCCGGCAGACGATATTTCTATTGAAGATATAGCAGAATTTACATATTTGATGCAGATTGAAAAAGGTGTTCCAACAAGCGAACTAAATCAAATTCGTACTCATATAGATAGATTTAAGGGCGGACGATTGCTTAGAAAAATGATGCCGGCAACGGTTGTAAACTTTGTTACGGCCGACCCTTCTAAAATGAATACACCCGTTCTTCGTGTTTCATATTTTGAAATGCTTAAAAATAACACATTTTTTCCGACGGTTGCCACGGCGTCTACCTTTGACGACTGTATAAGAATAATTAAAAAGTGGGATGCGTGGGATAAAACACCTGACTCGATTAAAAACAGACTTTTAAACGGAAATAAAGAAAACGAAAATATGACAACCGCCGAATATGAAAGTTTAGGTTGCAGATTTTTCGGTCTTATTTTTAAGGATTCAACAGTTTATCCGGCAGTACGGGAAAAAGCAAAAGAGTTAGGACTTAATTGTGTTATGCTTTCTGAATATATGGAAGCGGAAGCAAGAGAAGCAGGACTTGTTGATGCAAATATGGCGCTTACCGCAAAGCGTTTAGGCGAACCGTTTAAGGCACCGGTTGTTCTTATGTCTTCGGGTGAAAATATTGTAACGGTGGGTAAGGAATGCGGAGTAGGCGGCAGGAATCAGGAATACTGTATTGCGGCGGCAACAAAAATAGCAGGTAACGAAGATATTGTAATCGGTGCTGTTGATACTGACGGAACAGATGGTCCGGGGGGACTAAAAATAGACGGTGCTCCCGAATGTCTTGCAGGGGCAATAGTCGACGGATACACTTTAAGCAAAGCAATTGAAAAAAATATTGATTTGTTTGATGCGTTAAAAACTCACGGCACAAGTAAACCTATGTGGCAACTTGATTGCGGAGTTGATGCTGTAAGCGGTATTTCGGCACTTGATTTACGGATAATATACATTGGAGAATAGGAGTATAAAAATGACAGGCAGTTTAATTAAATTGGTAAAAGCACGACAGGTATACACTAATCGTGGTAAACCCGGTGTTGAAGCAACAGTGGTAACCGAAAACGGTGCAAAAGGTGTTGCAATGTGCACTTCGGGAATATCAATAGGTACTCACGAAGTAGATTTTGCCTTTGACGGCGGAACAAAATTCGGCGGTAAAGGTGTTCAATGTGTAGCCGATAGAATAAATAGCATCGCCGCTCCTGCACTAATTGGAGTAGATGCTGCTAATCAACTTGAAGCAGATAGCGCAATTTTAGGGATTGGCGGAAACGGAAAGGAAACACTTGGAGGAAATGCAACAGCAGCACTATCTGCCGCAATTCTTAAAGCAGGTGCAAATTCGCTTGGTATTCCGCTATACCGTCATATTGGCGGTGCAGGCGCTATGTATCTGCCTGTTCCCGGCGTTGCAATGGTTGCAGGTGATGAGAGATACGGTGGCGGAATTACTACTCCCGGCGGTAAACCTACCATGTCTGTTATGGCATTTGGTTTCGATAAATTTGTCGATGCATCTTATGCCTGCTTTGAAGTACATACTCGCTTTGCAGAAAAGATGAAGAAACTTTTTGGCGGACTTCCTAATATCAGAGATTTTATTTCTATTCCTGCCGGTTTATATAATTCGGATAAAGAGATTTGGGAAGTAATGCTTAAAACTATTTGCGAAGCCGGATACGAAGGTAAAATGGGCTTTCAAATGGATGTAGCTACCGACACATATCATAATAAAGAAGACGGAAAGTATTACGGTCTGTTCGATAAAACCCCAAAGACAAAGGAACAACTTTATGATTTCTATATGCAAATCATAAAAGATTATCCATTTGTTATTATTGAAGATCCATTTAATGAAGACGATTACGATACAACCGCCGCATTAACAAAGGAATGCGGAATTCAAATTGTTGGAGATGATTTGTTTACAACAAATCCAAAGCGTGTAGCACACGGCATTTCCAAGGGTGCGGCTAATACTGTTTTACTTAAAGTAAATCAAGTAGGCACAATTTCAGAAGCACTCGAAATGATACAGTACGCATATAAGTTCGGTTATGCAGTAATGCCGTCTGACAGCAGAGGTGAGGGTGCATCTATTGCCGATTATGCCGTTGGCATAAATGCAGGTTCAATAAGAGAGAGCGCTATTGGTGATAGAGGTAACAGATTCCTTGAAATTGAGGAAGAATTGGGTGTTAATGCTAAATTCATCGGTGCAAGAGGATTAAAAGGTTTTAGGAATCAGCAAAGAGCTAATGAATTTGAAAAGAATAGAGGTTAAAATCAATGAAACAGTATATAAACGGACAGCTTGTTGAGGGAAAAGGCAGGGTAAATGATGTATATAATCCTGCAACAGGTGAGAAAATAGAAAGCTTTAAGGGTGCTACAAAGGAGCAAACAAATGAGGCGTTAAATGCCGCAAATGAAGCTTTTAAGACTTGGTCTAAAACATCGGTTAATGAAAGAGCAGAATGGCTTTATAAATTAAAGACCGCTTGTACTGCTGAAAGAGATAAACTTATTGATTTAGTATCATTTGAATCAGGCAGACCTTATGCCGCCGCTTGCGGTGATGTTGATTGGCTTCTTATCAGTCTTTCGTATTATGCCGAGCAGGCAAAAAGAATAGAGGGAACGGTTTTACCATACCAAGGAAATGGTGATAAACCAAACTATCAAATAGTTACCCGTCAACCTATCGGTGTTACAGTAGGTCATATTGCTTGGAACTATCCATTAGGTAATGCAAGTATTAAACTTGCTCCTGCAATAGCGTCGGGTTGCACATGCATAATTAAGCCGTCAAGTGAAACACCGCTCGCAACCCTTTATGTAGGCGAAATTGCATCAAAAATCGGTTTTCCGAAAGGCGTACTGAATATTATTTCCGGTCCTGCAAGTGAGGTTGCAACAACGCTTAACGAAAGTCAAATTCCCCGTATGGTAACCCTTATCGGCTCTTACGAAACGGGACTTAAACTTATGAAGCAGTCGGCGACATCTCTTAAAAAGTATTCTCTTGAACTTGGCGGAAATGCGCCGGTTGTTGTTATGCCTGATGCTGACCTTGATGATGTTGCAAAAAATATTGTTGCTAAAAAGGTCGGATTTGCAGGACAGACTTGTGTAAACTATAACCGCATTTATATCCATAAAGATATTTACAAAACAATGTGCGAAAAAATCGCAAATGAACTAAAAAATGTAAAACTCGGTAAATATAAAGACGAGGGATACATAATGGGGCCTGTTATCAATAATAAAGCAAGAGATAGAATGTTAGATCTTATTGATGATGCAGTATCAAATGGTGCAAAGCTTATTATGGGCGGAGAAGTACCGAAAGAATTCGAAAACGGAAGCTATATTACTCCGGCTTTACTTGTCGATGTAAGCGATGATATGCGAGTTTCAAAGGAAGAAATCTTTGGACCTATCATTCCTTTGCAGTCATTTGACACACTTGACGAAGCAATCGAAAAATCCAACAATACGATATTCGGACTGTCAGCTTATTTCTTCGGTCATAATTCAAAAGAAATGAGCAAATATTTTGAAAATGTTACCGCAGGCGAGTTCTTTGTAAACAGCGGCGGCGGAACAGAGTTTTCACCTCACGCAGGTGCTAAACAGTCGGGTATCGGTTGCGATAAATCTAAATGGTCTTTGGAAGAATATTATGACATTAAGTTTATGTCTATGATTCCGTAACGGTGAATTTGATGGATAAAGAGTTTGATATAATAGGTATTGCAAATCCTGGGCAAGATTTAGTTGTTGAACTTGAAAAAATCCCCCATGATACAGTGAGCAATCGAATGTATGATTGTTCCTTTCAGGGTGGAGGTTGGGTTGCAACTGCTCTTTGTGCAGCAGGTAATCTTGGTATGAAAACTTCTTTTTTAGGTGTAATTGGCGACGACACCTTTGGAAATCTTATTAAAGAAGATTTCAATTTCAATAATGTTGATACAAATCATTTAATTGTAGAAAAAGGCAAACAAAGTAATTTTTGTATGTGCCTTACAGAGCGAAGTACCAAATCAAAATTTTTAATTAGTCGACCAGGCGAATGTCGTGAGGTTGAAGTTGAAGATTTGGATAAAAAATTCATTCAGTCTGCAAAAATTATTCATGTGGGATTTGTTAATGACGCAATAATTGCCGCCGCTGATATGATTCATGAAGTTGGCGGAAAGGTTAGCGTTGATGCAGCCTATTATAAACCATATGTATATGAGAATTACAAAATATTTGATATTTTTATTGGTTCAGAATATTTTTTTGATGGTGTTTGTGAAGAAATAGGGAAAAGTGAATCAAAATATCTTTCTGACGAAGAAAAGTATGAAGTAATGAGATATATCCAGAAACAAGGACCAGAAATTGTAATTTTTACTCTTGGTTCTGAGGGATCTATTGGCGTTTTTGGTGATAAGACATTTAAGCAACCACCAATGGAGGTTCCGGTAGTTGATACAACAGGTGCTGGAGATGTATTTCATGGTGCGTTTAATACCGCTTACATAAATGGCATGAGTGTTCCTGAAGCTGCAAAATTTGCAACTGGGGTATCTTCAATTAAATGCACTCAACTTGGCGGCAGAGCAGGAATACCAGATATTCAAACTCTAAATACATTTCTTAAAACCGGCAACATTGATTTCAATAAAATAAATGCACGAGTGCAAAAATATAAACATGGATTGAACTAAAGGAGATGTAAATATGCTTGATTATAATGTTAAAATTGGTTTAGTACCACTTCGACGTGATTGCACACCAAGACCAGGTATGTTTAATTGGGAATATGCTGAAAAAAGGGGAAGAGAAACAGTAGAATATATTGAAAAGCATTTTACCACAGAAAATGTATCGTTTGTGGACTTAAAAGGTGTAATTGATGTTGAGGTTCTTTGGTCTCTTGATGATGTTGAAAAGGTTGCTGAACATTTTAGACAGAATAAAGTTGATGCTATTTTCCTTATTCCCGCTAATTTCGGTAATGAAGAAGCAGCAGGTGCTCTTGCAAAAAAATTCGGCAAACCTGTTTTGTTATGGGGACCTCAAGATGATTCATTCTTTGAAGATGGTCAACGAATGACAGATACACAATGCGGAATTTTTGCTATGAGTCGTCAGTTGCTTAGGATGAATGTGCCTTTTACTTATATTGAAAATTGTTATATTGACGATGAGAGATTATCAAAAGGATTTGATAGTTTTGCAAGAACTGTTTGTGCGGTAAAAAACTTTGATGGATTGAAGATAGGACAAGTCGGACTTAGACCAAAGCCATTTTGTTCAGTTATTTTTAATGAAGGCCAATTGATGGAACAGTTTGACATTCATGTAACTCCTATTAATTTGACAATAATCAGGGATAGATTTAATGCAATAATGGAAAAAAGGCAGGATGAATTAAAGGCTGGTGCACAAAAAATTCGTGAGATGTACGAAATAGATGCCGATACAGAGGAAAATCTTGAAAAAATGTGGGCATTTGTCATTATGTACAAGGAATTGTTTGAGGAATTCCGTCTGGATGCAATTTCTGCAGAGTGTTGGACTGCTATGCAACAGCTCGTTGGTGCTATGCCTTGTACCTCTTACGGCATTCTTGCTGATATGGGATATATCATTAGTTGCGAAAGTGATATGCATGCAGCTATGACGCAGGTACTTCTTAAATGTGTCTCTTTTGGAAAAGAAAAGCCATTTTTAGGCGAATTTACAACAAGACATCCAAGTGATAGAAACATTGAACTTCTTTGGCACTGTGGACCTTTTGCCCATTCTTTACATAGAGAAGATGAACCTTGTTATTGCAAAAATATGCGTTCTTGGTTCCAGGTTAAAGAAGGACACTATACTGTTGCAAGAATTGACCAGGATCACGGAAATTATTCTGTTATAGTAGGAGAGTGCGATAGTGCAACAGGTCCATATACCTTTGGAACACATATGTGGGCAAAATTTGATAATCTTGATGCTTGGGAAAGAAAAATGGTTGAAGGACCATATATTCATCATGTAAGTGAAATTAACGGAAGTTATACCAAAGAAATAGAAGAGTTTTGTAAATATGTTTCTGCATTAAAGATCGATAAGGTTTAAGGAGACCAGCTATGAAATATTCAGTTAAGGAAATTCTTGATTTAGGCGAAAAAGGCAATTTCGCCGTTCCAGCTTTTAATATTTATAATTTTGGAAGTTTATTAGGAGTGAAAAATGCTGCTATAGAAACCGGTGCACCGATTATTTTTCAGGTGTTTAATCGTCTGTTTGATACCGGTGTAGCAAAGTATCTTATTCCTGCGATTGAGGCAGTTGTTAATGATTTAAAGACTCCTGCTGCAATTCATCTAGATCATGGAGCAGGTATGCCACAAGTTATAAGAGCCATTCAGTATGGTGCATCAAGTGTAATGATTGATGCTTCTACTAAGTCGTTTGAAGAAAATGTATCCACAACAAAGGCAGTGGTTGATATTGCTAAAGAAGCTGGAGTAAGTGTGGAGGCAGAAATAGGACATGTCGGTTCGGCAGCTAACGGCGATGAAACCGGAGAGTTTACTGAAGTTTCTGCGGCGGTGAATTTTGTTAATAAAACAGGTGTAGATGCTTTAGCTGTAATGGTAGGCACAGCACACGGAAAATATAAAAAAGCCCCTGTATTGGGAATTGATAGAATTAAAGAATTACATGATAATGTTGATGCACATTTAGTCCTTCATGGTGGCTCAGGGGTTCCTGACGAACAAATTAAAGCTGCTGTTTCTGCTGGTATTAGAAAAATAAATTACGCAACTGATGTTTGTTGTGCATTTATAGAGGGTTATAAAAGGTTGGATCCTTATAGCGAACCATTTGATGTTTTATTATCGCATCCAGAAAACGATGTAAAAGAATTTGCGATTTCAAAAATCAGGTTACTTGGTGCAGACAAATATTTAAAATAGTAAACTTGGTGAAAATATGATTGATAGATTAAAAAAACTCAATGAAGATATTGAGATATATGAAGTATTTGATTGCTCATTCAGTTCTTTTGGTAGAGTTTTAGATATTGACACAAAAGAAATTGTTGCGGTCGGAAGCACTTTTGATACACCAGATGGCGTTGTTTATATGCCTTCTACTAAAGAATTTGAATGTTTAGATATATCAAAAACAATAAAAAATCAACTATTTGGAACACTGCCTGCTCAAATAGGATTTTGTCTTGGGCACAGTTCAATGCTTAATGCAACCGAGTGGCACACTTCAAGTGAGATTAATATTGCAATTACCGATTTGGTTTTAATATTAGGACATAGATGGGATATTGTTGATAACAGCATTAATTCATCACAATTCAAAGCTTTTTTTGTTCCTAAGGGAACTGCAATCGAGGTGTATTCGACTTCGCTTCATTATTGTCCATGTCAAGTAAGTGACGAAGGATTTAAATGCGTTGTTGCGTTACCCAAAAATACAAACACAGAGTTAGAAACCGAAATAACAGATAAACTCCTTGTGGCTAAGAATAAATGGCTTATTGCACATGAAGAAAACAGTGCAAGAATCAGTCAAGGTGCTGTGGCCGGCATTTATGGATTAAACTACAACATTAAATATTAGAAAGCTTTTTAGTCTTCATTAAAGGCAATATTTAATTTTTTTGCGAAGGTCTCTTATTATTCCGGAATTGCCTTTATTTATAGAAAATAATAAAAGTATTATGCGACAATGTTCTATACTTATCTTATTGTGAAGTATTTTGCTTTTGGAAAGGGAAAATATTGTAATGTTATCTGAAAAGCAACTTGAAGAATTATATAACAAATTATCTTTTGATGAGAAGATAGGTGAATTGCTTCAACTTAGCGGTGATTTCTTTGGAGTTGATGGCGAGATAACCGGAAACAGCACCAATAATCAATTTTTAAAAAAAGATATATCTCATTGTGGGTCTATACTTAACACTTATGGCGTTAAGCAACTATCTTTAATCCAAAAGAAACATTTAGAAGAAGATAAGGTACCGATGATATTTATGGGAGATGTTACCGCAGGATATAGTGCGTCACAGCCTATTCCTCTTGCCCAAGCTTGTAGCTTTAATCCCAAGTTGGTAGAAGGATTGTGCAGAAGTGCGGCAGAATCAGCCACCTGTGATGGTGTTACGGTTACTTTTTCCCCAATGGTTGATATTAGTAGAGATGCTCGATGGGGACGGGTAGCCGAATCTTATGGCGAAGACACATATTTGTCTTCGGCTATGGCAGAAGCTGCTGTAAAAGGATATCAAGGCGACTCGCCTGATGCCATAGATACAATGTCTTCTTGCGTAAAGCATTTTGCTTCGTATGGCTATCCGGAGGGTGGAATCGATTATAATAATGTAGAATTATCGGAAAGAACCTTAAAAGAAGAATTTCTACCACCATACAAATCTGCGGTAAATGCCGGGTGCGACATGGTTATGTCATCTTTCAACTCTATCGGTGGGATACCGGTATCTATAAATCCAAAGCTTCTAAAAAACACCCTTCGTGATGAATGGGGCTTTAAGGGAGTTATTATTTCGGATTGGGCTTCTTTGTTGCGTTGTCAAAATAAACTAAGAGCGGTAAACTGCGAAAGGGATATTGCTTATTACGCATCAAAATCAACAGTTGATATCGATATGGCAGACAATATTTATTCACGGTATTACAAAGAATTGCTTGATGAAGGAATAATTTCCGAAGAAGATTTCAAGAATTCTGTAATGAGAGTCTTAAAACTAAAAAACAAGCAGGGAATTCTTGAAGACCCATATAAGTATTTGTCCGGCAGAAAAATAGATTTTGAAAAGCATTATAATATAGCAAAGAATGCGGTTTACGAAACACTGGTTTTGCTTGAAAATAAAAGCAGAATACTTCCGTTACGGAAAGATGAAACTGTTGCTCTTATTGGTCCGTATGCAGTTAGAAATAGAGCTGTTTCAATGTGGAGCAAAAGGCATAGGCCTGAAACCGATAGCATAATCAAAATGCCTAAAGAAGCTTTTGAAAATGCTTTGGGACATAGTGTTTCTTGTGAGCCGGGATGTCCTATTCTATCATCAGATACGCCACTTGCAAAGGCCATAGACGAAAACGATATTTGTTATGAAAACCAAGAACTGTATCTTGAAAAAGCAATTAAAACAGCGTCAACCGTTGACAAAGTAGTTTTGATGATAGGAGAACATTTAGAACAGGGCGGAGAAACTTGTTCTAAATCAAGCTTGAAAATAGAAGAAGTTCAAATTGAACTTTTAAAGAGAATATACGAAGTTAACAAAAATATTATTTGTATTGTATTTTCTGCGCGTCCAATTTCGTTAGTTGAAGTTAAAAAGTATTCAAAATCGATAGTGTTAGCTTTAATGCCGGGAGATGCCGGAAACGAAGCAATAGCGGATGTAATTTGCGGAAAAGTTGTTCCAAGTGGAAAACTTGCTATGAGTATACCTTATAGTTCGGGACAATGTCCTATGCGTTATGGCAGTTATCAAGATGGCTCCAATGATGACTTTCAACCTAAATTTCGAACAAGATATGTGGATTCTCCTATTAAACCAATGTATTCATTTGGTTTCGGTTTGTCATATTCGACATTTGAATATTCACCGGTTAATTTGTCTTCAAACAAATTATTAAAGGGTGAAACAATTTTAGCAAAAGTATCTATCACAAATTCCGGAATTTACGATGCCTTTGAAGTGGTCCAAATGTATTTGCAAGATGAATATGCAACCCTTGTTTCAAGACCTTTCAAAGAATTAAAGGGATTTGAAAAAGTTTTCATTAAGGCAGGAGAAACCATTGATGTTTCTTTTGAAATTGACGAAAAAATGCTTAGATTCTATAATTATAATATGGAATACTCGAGTGAAAAAGGATTACATAATGTTTTCATAGGTTCGGATAGCGATACGAAGAATTTGGCACAATTTGAATTTTTTGGATAAACAGGGCGTTTTTAATGATAAAAAAAGACAAAAATAGAAGCATATTGATACTTATTGTTTTCGTTTATATATCCAATATTGCTTTGAAAAATTTATACTCAGCAGAAATTGTTGAGATTATGAAGCATTTTAGCGGTGCGTCAAAAGCAAAGGTTAGTTTGGCAACTACATATTATTTTTTAACATACGCAGCTTTTCAGGTTGTTATTTCAGCAGTTGCTAAAAAAATTAATATTGTTAAAACATTGTTTGTTTCAACATTGTTATCTGTTGCAATTTCCGCACTTATTCCTCTATGTAATTCGTTGTGGCAGGTGTATATAATATTTGGAACAAACGGTATCTTGCAATCTATAACTTGGCCCGGATGTTTTTATGTTATCGGAAATTATTTGCCTAAAAAAATGCATTCAAAAGGAAACATTTGGTTGGCTTTGGGTTTTGCAATAGCATTTGTTCTTGATTATGCATTGGCAGCCTTCTTTATTAAGTTCTTCAATTGGCGTTATGCTTTTTGGTTCTTTGATAGTTTATATCTTATTTCAATTATCGTGTTTTATATGATGGTTTCAAAATCTTCTCCTATCAATGAAGGAGAAGCAGAAAAGACGAGAAAAGCAACTGTTCTAAAGCTTTCAAGAGTGAATTATATAAGCATTTATGTTGTTTCGTGCATGGGTTGTTTTATTTTCGGGATAGTTTATTATGGAATTCTGAACTGGGTAACAGCGTTTTTTCATGAAACATTTAAGATTTCATCAGCTAGTTCAGCGCTTATTTCAATAATAATACCGGTAGCGGCAACGGCAGGCCCGGTGCTTACAACAGTTTTGAGTGAAAAAAAGAAGTTTTGGTTTATTGCAATATTCGGAACATCACTTACGGCTATTATTTCATTTATTATGGCGGGCGTATTTCAGAAAAATATTGTTTTATCACTCGTAATGATAGTTGTTCTGCTAACATTTTGCAGAGGTACTGCCAATATGATGGGTTCGTTGGTTCTGTTCAGATGTCAAAGATTTACAGATACTACCTCAATGGCTGCTAATACTAATACCTTTGCTTCGGTCGGTGCAGCTTTTGGACCTTTGATGGTTGGAGCGGTAATAGACAATTTTGGACAATCATTGTCCTACTTAATGATTTCGTTTTTGTTGATGATAGTGTTACTTTGTGTAGTAATTCCTTATAAGAGAATTAGTATTATTAATTAATAGTCTGTTTTTAAGATGGTTGGGTTATTATTGTAATAACTGAAATTTGTATGCAAATAATTAGGACGTGCTTATATGTTGAATAATAAAGTTTTGGAATTCGTTGAGGCAAATAAAGAGTTGCAGCTTGGACTTTTAAAAAGAATAGTGCTGATTCCTTCTCCGTCGCATTTTGAGGGAAAAAGAGCAGAGTTTTGCGTAAATTATCTTAAAGGTATCGGTGCGGAAAATGCGTATATTGACGAAGCAAAGAATGTAATTATCCCAATGTGCTGTGAAAACAGTAATGAATTAACAGTAATAGAAGGACATATTGATACGGTTTTTCCTATGGACACGCCTCTTAATTATGTAGATGATGGTAAAAATATTTATTGTCCCGGAATTTCCGATGATGTAATTTCGGTAACTGATATTATTCTAACTGTTAAATTCTTTATTGAAAAAGATATTAAGCCAAAGAACGGAATACTTTTTGTTTTGAATTCTTGCGAAGAAGGACTTGGAAATCTTAAAGGGACTAAAACACTTTTAAAAAACTATGAGGGTAGAATAAAGCGGTTTATTTCTTTCGATTCGGATATCCCTATTATTATTGATGATTGTGTGGGTTCACATAGGTATAAGGTCACAGCCAAAACAGAAGGCGGTCATTCGTATTCTTCTTTTGGTAACGAGAATGCAATAAGTAAGCTTTCACAAATAATAAGCGATATATACGCTATCGAGGTTCCGAATATTTCAAATAGTAAAACTACATATAATGTCGGAACTATCTCAGGAGGAACTTCGGTTAATTCAATAGCACAAAGTGCAGAAATGCTTTGCGAATATCGCTCTAACAATTATGAATGTCTTCAAATTATGAAAGAAGAATTTGAACGAATATTTAATAAGCATAATACCAAAAAATGTAAACTTGTTGTTGAACTTATCGGAGAACGTCCATGTTCAAATAATGTTGATAGAATTGAAATCAACAAATTAAAAAAGATTTATTCTAAAATAATTTTGGAATTGTCAGGAATCACTACTCGAACTGAATCTGCATCAACCGACTGTAATGTTCCGCTTTCTATGGGTATTCCGGCTATTGCAGTAGGAGTATCAGATGGATTCAATGTTCATACAACCGAAGAATATCTATGCAAAGAAACGATTATAACAGGTCTAAATGCCGCAATTAGGTTTGCTCTTGAATTGTCAAAATAGAGTTTTAGAAAAGAATGACAGTTTAACATTTGTTCAAAGGTGATAATTTATGAAGTTTACAGCAGTAGGAGATTTTCTTATTCAAGAAATTTTTTCGATAGATTATGACGGATTCAAAGATATCCGTGAATATATTTTGCAGGGTGATGCAAGATTTTTTAATCTTGAAACAACTATAAATGAAGTGAAAAGTTGTTTTGCATCCCAATTCAGCGGAGGTTCGTATTTACGAGCCGTGCCCGGTGTTATTGATAATGCAAAAGAGTTCGGTTTTAATATGATAAATTGTAATAATAACCATTCTATGGATTTTTCTTATGACGGACTTTTAAGCACCGTTGAATTTGTGAAAAAATCGGGATTATGTTCAACTGGAATAGGAAGAAATTTAGAAGAGGCATCAGCTCCGGCTTATCTTGAAACAAAAAACGGCAAGGTTGCATTTGTATCTGTTTCAACCTCATTTGATCCATCTGCTATTGCAGGAAATTTATCAGAGAATTTCTTTGGCAGACCCGGAGTGAACGGATTAAGGCACAAGGATATTATTCAGCTGACAAAAGAGCAAATGGCAAGAATGAAGGAAATAGCAGATGCTGTCGGAATAAATTTGGAAAGAGATTTAGACAGAAGAGACGGATATTTAACCGAATTGCCTGAAAATTTCTTTGAGTTTAATACAATGCTTTGTGAAACTTCCGATAATTCGGGAATTAGGTCGGAAATGGACAAGAGGGATTTGGAAAGGACAATAAATTCAATTAAGGTAGCAAAGAAAAATGCGGATTATGTATTTGTGTCGTTACATGACCATACGTTTTATAAAGCTATCGAAAATGTCCCTCCTTATCTTGAAGATTTTTGTCACATTTGTGTTGACAATGGTGCAGATGCAGTTATCGGTCACGGTCCGCATTTAATAAGAGGAATTGAAATATATAAAAATCGTCCGATTTTTTATTCTCTTGGAGATTTTGTTTTACAGTTAAATAGTATCCCTTGCGCTCCCGCAGAATTCTACGAAAAATATGATGTTACGGTTGATGCGGGAATGGAAGAGCTATTAAGAGTCAGGTCAAACAACGGTCAAAGAGGATTAATGTATATCCGTGAAATGTTTGAAACGTTTATTCCGTATTTTGAAATAAAAGACGGCAAATTAACTCATTTAGAGTTAATGCCGGTTGAGTTGCAGTTTGATGAAACGGATATAAAAGTAAGAGGAATACCAAAGCCTGCAAAGGATTTTTCATTTATTGAAAGATTGCAAAGGTTATCAAATCGGTATGGTACAAAAATGAAAATAAAAGACGGCAAAGTTATTGTTGAGGTATAGTATTTAGGCGATACCGCACAGAGCAAATAGGTTGAAAAGTTCACAAAGAAGTGGTATAATAGAGACATGAACAAACAGGGCAAGAAGATCAAGTACCAAATCAACCGCAGACCGTCGCAATACAAGAACAAATCCAATCGTTCCAAAGGGCAGATCAAAAGAAGAGAACACGAAAAATCATCCGTCAGAGCCAAAGTCGAACACGTATTTGCTGTCATAAAGGGACAGTTCGGGTACCGAAAGACACGGTACCGAGGTCTGCGAATGCAGACCGCCAAACTGGATATGCTGTTCGCGCTGGCGAATCTGATCTTGGCTGACAGACCTTCCCGTCTGTCGGCTTGATTCAGTGCGCCCATAGAGTGGCAGTGAGAGGGGGATTGAGGCTTTTTCGCATTTTCGATTCAGTCGATTGTTTTATTTGGCTTTTGTGCGGTGTTGCTTTTATTCTTAATGGTTGTTTTATGGGAGGAATTGAAATGAGCAGTGAAATTAAAATCGGATGGTCAGAGGTTGATATAACCCCCAACAGAAAAATAGGACTTGCAGGACAATTTTTCGAAAGAATTACTGATGTTGTAGAATCTCCTTTAACAATAACGGGATTTGCTTTGGAAACCGATGATGATCAGATGATTATATGTTCATGCGATATAATTTCGATAACACATCAGTTAAACGAAATTGTAAAGGACAGATTGTCAGGAAAGCTCCCTATCTCTGTCGATAAGGTAATCATAAACAGTATTCATTGTCATACATCTTATGTGTATACAAGAAAAGACAGATTACAAGGTGATTGTGTTAAGATTTTTAGAAGATATTCTTCATATACTGAAACAAACGAAGACACCCATAAATTAGAAATGATGGATCCGGATGAAGCGCTTGAATTTTTGGCTGAAAAGATTGAAGAGGCAGCTCTTTTGGCATGGGAAAACAGAAAAGAAGCTTACTATGCCAACGCTTTCGGTCGTGCGGTAGTAGGACATTGCAGAAGAGTTGTTTATAACGACGGATCTGCAAAGATGTGGGGAGAAACCAATAACAAAAACTTTGCCCGATTAGAATCCGGAAATGATTCCGGAATAGAGTTAATGTTTACTTTTGATAAAGACAAAAAACTTTCAGGAGTTATTGCAAATATTGCCTGTCCGGCTCAAGTTGTAGAACATAGAAACTTTATTTCATCTGATTATTGGGGAAAAGTAAAACAATATTTAAGAGAAAAATACGGTGAAAGCTTGAAGGTTTTAGGACTATGTTCGGCCGCAGGAGATCAAGCTCCTCGTGATTTAATTAGGTTTGTTTCCGGAGAGACATCAACTAATGATCCTAACATTGAACATAAATTTGATGTTGAAAGACGTGCAGATCCTTCGATGTTTGATATTTCCGGACTGAAATTAGTCGGCAAACGCATTGCGAATGAAATTTCTTTGATTTACGAGGAAGGTAATTATGAAATATTAAATGAAGGACTTTTGATTCATGAGAAGGTAATACTTGATATTCCTGTAAGGCGTGTTTCAAATAAAGAGTATGAATATTCGGATAATTTCTTAAAGAAATTTTTTGCAAATTACGGAGATAAGGAAATTACATTCGAAGAAACCGCAAAGCTTTACTTATATGCCGGTACTATCGAAAGATATGAAATACAAGATAAAATCCGTTCGCTGGCCGAAGAGATTCATATTGTAAGATTTAACGACGTGGCTTTTGCAACAAATCCTTATGAATTGTTTATTGATTACGGAAATATAATAAGGTCTCGAAGCAAAGCAAAACAGACATTTTTAATCCAACTCGCTTGTGCTTCCGACGGTTATCTTCCGACTGAAATAGCCGAAAAAGGCGGACATTACAGTGCTTACATTACCGGTGGTACTACTGGGCATGAGGGTGGCAATTATTTGGTAGAAGAAACCATTAAGCACATTAACAAGATGTTTTAATTTTTACGGATATGAGGAGTTTTAATTGATATCAAAGGAAAATGCTAATGTTAGCAAAATAACAAGCACACTTATTATGGCACTTGGCTCTATTTTTTGTTGTGCATTATGGGGTGTTTCGACACCGGTTGTAAAAATGGGATATAAGTATATTGATCAAAACAGCATACCTTCTTTAATGTTGTGGATTGGCATACAGTTTTTAGTTGCCGGAGTTATGACAATTACTTTCGGATGCATCAAATACAAGAAAATAATTATACCCAAAAGTAAATCAAGTATAAAAATAATTATGATTATATCCTTATTGCAAACGATACTTCAATATATTTTTTCGTACATTGGTCTATCATATACAACAGCTGTAAAGGGTGCTGTATTAAAAAGTACAGATACATTATTTGTCGTTCTTTTTATATGTATAGTTTTCAAAAAGGAAAAACTGACAGTTAGAAAAACAGTTGCTTGTTTGCTTAGTTTCATTGGAATTATAATAATAAACTTAAAAGGTTTTCAATTCGATATGAACATAGGTGATATTATGGTTGTCGGTTCAATAGTTTTCTATGCATTGGGAATTGTATTAACCAAAATATATGCCTCAAAAGAAAACCCAATTACCTTGTGTGGCTATCAAATGTTAGTTGGCGGAGGAGTATTGGTAATAGTTGGATTTTTGTTTAGAGGAACAATGAATTATATCGGGATGTTGCCTTTCGTTATTTCATTATCGGCTATATATGCGGTGGCTTATGCACTGTGGACGGTTCTTATAAAAAAATATTCGGTTTCAAAAATTTCGATTTTCAGTTTTACCGTCCCCGTTTTTTCGGTTATTTTTTCAAGAATGTTTCTAAAAGAACAGGATGGAATATCCACAATCATTTTGATAATCTCTTTGTTATTTGTAAGTTTTGGAATAATTTTGCAAAGTACCTCTAAAACATAATTTATAATTTGCTTATTACCTTTAAATATAATGCTTTTTATATCCAAATTGTTTGCCATAATTTCAAGTGGAGTATTATTTATATAATCGACCAAATCGTCGTTTTTTTGCTTTTATTAGTCGAAACTCTGCGTCAAGTGGTTTTTGATAAAATACAAGTGTAAAAGTTTTTTTAAGGAGATAATTTTATGAATAACCAACTTTATAATTTTATAATAAACAAAGAACACCATAAGTACCGTCATACAATAGACTGGAGTTTAGGCGAAGAATATTCTAAAAAAGGTTTGTCGCCCATTGAGCGTATGTCAGACCGATTTGAGCGTATGTGCAACGAAGAAAAAGCGGTTATTTTAGAAAATGAGCAAATAGTTTTTCTTCGTACTGTTGCTAATTTGCCTGATTGCTTTACTGAGGACGAATGGGTTGACATAAAGAGTAAGTACTATATCCACGAGCTCGGATATATGTCCAACCTTTCGCCTAATTATTATGATACTATTGCAACAGGACTTCTTAAAAAGAGAGAAACTGCCGATGAAGACGGCAAGCGTGCAATAGATAATATTATCAAGCTCTCGGATAAGTATTTAGAGGAAGCAAGGAAACAAGGTAGGGAAGATATCGTTGAGGTTTTAACAAGAGTGCCTCGTTATCCTGCTCGTAACTTCCGTGAGGCTTTGCAATTTTTCCGTATAATTCACTATGCGCTTTGGCTTGAGGGTAACTATCATAATACAGTCGGTAGATTTGATAAATATATCTATCCGTATCTTAAAGCGGATATGGATAAGGGCATTTATACCTATGAAACCGCCCTTTCTTTACTTGAAGATTTCTTTTTGTCGTTTAATAAGGACAGCGATATTTATGTTGGTGTTCAACAAGGCGATAATGGTCAAAGTATGATGTTAGGCGGTCTTGACGAAAACGGCAACGAGGTATTTAATCTTTTGTCGGAACTTTGCCTTAAAGCCAGCTATAACAATAAACTTATTGACCCTAAAATAAATCTAAGAGTATCAAAAGATACACCAAAGGAAAGATATACACTTGCAAGTCACTTAACAAAAGCAGGACTTGGTTTCCCACAGTATTCTAATGACGATATTGTTTTACCTGCTCTTGAAAAATTAGGATATGAATATAATGATGCTGTAAATTATACTGTTGCTGCTTGTTGGGAGTTTATTATCCCCAATAACGGCGCTGATGTTGCTAATATTTCGGCTATGTCTTATCCAAAGGCTGTGGATACCGCTTTTCATAAAACACTTAAAACCGCAAATACATTTGACGAGTTTTTAAATGAAGTAAAGACTGAAATAAAAAATGCTTGTGAAGATATTTGTAATAATATTAAAGACCTTTGGTTTGTACCAAGCCCCTTTATGAATGTTCTTATGGACTGTGATATTTATAATGGCGGAAAGTATAATAATTTCGGTATTCACGGAACAGGTATTGCTACTGCTGCGGATAGTCTTGCCGCTATTAAAAAGTATGTCTTTGAAGAAAAGTCTATTTCAAAGGAAGATTATATTAAAGCGGTTGACGAGGACTTTGCAAATTCTCCCGAACTTCTCCACAAACTTCGTTTTGAAACCCCAAAGGTCGGAAATAATGATGATTATGTTGACCAAATAGCTGTTACTTTGCTTGATACCTTTGCTGACAGTTTAGAAGGTAAAATTAACTGTTGCGGAGGAAAGTATAGAGCAGGTACAGGTAGTGCTATGTACTATCTTTGGCACGCAAATGAAATCGGTGCATCTCCGGACGGCAGAAGAAAAGGGGAGCCATTCGGCACAAATTTCTCGGTATCCCTTTTTGCCGATATAAAGAGTCCGCTTACAGTTGTAGCATCTATGTCAAAACCTCACTTTGAAAGAGCAATCAACGGAGGACCTTTAACACTTGAATTCCATCAAAGCTTGTTTACAGATGAAGAAAGTGTCGAGAAGGTCGGAATGGTTGTAAAAGCCTTTATTGACAGAGGCGGACATCAACTACAATTAAATACTGTTAATAGGGAAACAATGCTTGATGCACAACTACATCCTGAAAACTATAAACAGCTTGTTGTTCGTATTTGGGGTTGGAGTGCTTACTTTGTTGAGCTTGATAAAGAATACCAAGATCATGTTATAGCAAGACAGGCATATACAGTATAATTTATGAACGGTACTATTTTTGATATAAAAGAAATGGCGGTACACGACGGACCGGGGATTAGAACTACGATTTTCTTTAAGGGTTGCCCGCTTCATTGTATGTGGTGCCATAATCCCGAGGGTTTAATAACCGCACCGCAACTTATGTATAAAGAGGTCAGATGTCTGCATTGTGACCTATGCAAAAAGCCTTGCAACCACGAGGAATGTCAACCGTTCGGGAGATGTCTGCATATTTGTCCCGAAAACTGTCTTGTTGTATCGGGAAAAACAGTTGATTCACATAACTTTGCACAAGAGCTTATTAAGAATAATTCCGTTCTTGGCGATACTTTTGGCGGATTCACTTTTTCGGGCGGCGAACCGCTGATGCAGAGTGAATTTCTGCTCGAATTGTGCGATGAATTAAAAGACTATAATCTTTGCATAGAAACAAGCGGTTATGCCGATAGCGAGATTTTTAAAGCAGTAATAGACAAACTCAATTTTGTTATTATGGATATAAAGATAGCCGACAGCGAACTTCATAAAAAATATACCGGTGTATATAATGATAAGATACTTAAAAATTTTAATTATCTAAAAAACTGTGGGAAGCCGTATATAATAAGAACACCTCTTATTCCGAACATTACCGACACAAAAGAAAATTTGGATGCGATAAAGAAAATCATCGGCGATTCAAATTGGGGAAAAATCCCCTATAACCAAATGGCAGGCGCTAAATATAAAATGTTAGGAATGGAATATAAATTATAAAATAAAGATGCGGGTTTCTTACCAAATTCAAAAAATTGAATATACGCGCGTTGTAAAATGAAGTTGAAATAAAATAAAAAAATAGGTCCATAGTGACGA
>OOIG01001103.1_pt1 | contig 20895 bp, 9 predicted proteins | sample 1692091 | NCBI WGS metagenome assembly OOIG01 (sample SAMN06348188, study PRJEB24527) | human gut metagenome | biome: human gut; feature: ankylosing spondylitis patient; material: feces | host: Homo sapiens | place: China | collected 2015-10 | reverse complement strand
CCCATCTTCCCTGTTTACCAAAGAAGCGCTTGGCAAGTGAGACATTAAGTTTGAGCCAGTCAATGCTTTTCGACTTTTTTAAGCCGAATGCGTTGCGATAGGTTTGCTCAACATGCGAGCCATACCTCCCCATTTGGGTGAAATTTATCTTTCTTGGTATTACCATGAACAAAATTATCACCTCGATGAGTATTTTCTCGAAACTTTTTGTTAACTTTGCAGCCGAATCTTCAACTGCATCTTTAAAGATATCCATATATTGGTCAAGTCCTGTATTCATATAATTTTGCGTTTGTCGTGATTTGCAAAGTTACTGAAAATCAGCGACTTGACCAACTTTTTATAGTTAAGTTTTCATAAGCATTTCTTAATATAAGTTATTGATTTACAGACGATTAAATGTTAATTTAACGCAGTATTGATCAGACAACATAGGCAATATAATGTCCGAAATTATCTGGAACTTCTCAGACAAATAATAATCATTGTTGACTTTGCTGTACGTGTAAGCTTTAAGCCATTTTTTGATGCCTTTAAAGAACTCCCTGTTATATCCTATTTTGTCAAGAGACGAATTGTCCTTACTCTTATCCTCATTGAATGAAAGTATATCTTGTTCATCATCCTCGTTTATATCCGATTCTTCAAGACTTAAATCAAGTGCATCAATTATATCGTCTTTATCATTTGGATATTTCTCGACTAAATCACAAATATTCTTAGCAATCTTGTTGATTACTTCTTCATTTTCACTCAGAATATTTTTGCACTCATCATTATATGACAACTCGAATGAACGAAATATTGACACAAAACGGGATATGTCATAATTTTCACAACCTTCTAAACGATTGGACATATTTGTAGCAATAGCAGTCCACTTATAAATATCACCCTCTTTGTTGAATTTAGGGAGTTCATGTACTAGTTGTCGAATCTGAGCTAAATAGAACTCTTTTAATTCTTCAATTATACCAGAGTTTTGATAGAAGAGAGTATCTGTAAAGTAACAGTCTTTAAATGGTGCTTTGTCCGTATTTGTTGCCATTAATCCATAATGTTGTTTAAGAACCATACGGCAATAGTCTTTCCAGCACCATACTTTTTGTGAAGTATTTTGCAGTTCCTCTTCTTGCATTGCTTGGGCAAGATAATCTTTGAGCATATCAGAAGGAGAGAAGAACATCCAGTCTCTCTGAGTATCTATGGCCTGAAATAATTGTTTTCTTTGAAGAGAGCTTAATTTAAAATCACCAATTCCGTTCTTTTCATCTTCCTCGATAGCAAACTTATCCGTAAGATAAGCCAATCGATGAATCATGGTGGTTGATTTACCCGTTCCAGGACCACCCTCTATGATGACAGTTTTGCCATCATAAAGGTTTTGTGTCTTAATACTTGTCTGTACTGGATCAACAATAAGCGTATAACGCATCTCACCCTGTTTGCGGATGTAGATGGTAATATTTTTCAAATCTTCTTGTTGCTGGGTCAAGACCTTGTATTCATCTTTATATTTATTTATTGACTTCGTAATTTGCCCAATTTGAGAAGGATTCCCCTTTTTCTTTTTAAGTTCTTCTTTCTGCTGTTTCAATTTAAGAATATTATTTTCAACCTCCTCGATTTCGCGGCGATTCTTTTTTAATGCACCAAGAAACTCCTTAATATTTCTATACTGATACATGATATCATCACCTGCAATAGTAATGATATGATTTTCAAAGTTGGCACGATTTTCTAGAACGACATGATAGTTCTCTATTTTTTTGATAATGTTCTTAACACTATACTCAAATGATGAACCAATGTCATTCTTCTGAAATTTAACAGCGATAGGCGCATTCTTGGGTACGAATTGTCCTATTTCATCAGGAATATCAAATCTTTTAGCATTTACGAGTCCTTGCGTAAACCAGAAAGTTTTATCTTGACCATTGTACAAACAATGTACTCTGGCAACAACCACGATACGTGTACCTTTTCTCTTTTCGGCACACGTATCAATGGATTGAACAATATCTATAAGCTTTTCTTTCATACGTATATGCTTTGTAATATTTATTAACAGCTTTCTATTGTTACATCAAATTTTATATCCTGGTTTCTGCAGATGTCTATTTCTGTATCGTAGGTGATCGTGGATAGATTGTACATCTTTCGCTCACCTGGAGCGTTGTAGATAAACCATCCGTTCATAAAACCTCCATCAGGATAGATACATAGTTTCTTTCCTGCACATTCAAATGTGAGGACTCGCCAATGCGTTAGACTATGTCTTGGTGCAGATACGACAGGGGAGAGAGTACCTTCTATTCCATCCTCGTATTCCAATCCCTCAACCAATTCATTCGCCAGGTTCTCCAGCCAAGAGTCTCGGTCTTCTGACGTAGGCTGATTGGCTCCAAGATTATCTCGCTTTCCGTTGTCGCTATTGTATCGCTCAACCAAGAACTCCAAGTTATAAGGAGAACCAATCTTCTTAATGAAGTACTTGATAGTTTGTGTACACAAGATGATAGACAGGATGCTCTTCATGTGCTCATCTTGATAAGACACATTTACTATAGATTCTCTGTTAGCCTGACAATGAGCTACAAATGCCTGAACAATCTGTGATGCTCTATCGTCGATGATACCGGCAAGTCCAGATGTCTTGATGATTGTTGGATCACCATCCACGAGTTTGAATATCTTCGTTGTAGCATCCACAATATCAGTCTTTATAAACTTTGCCTTGCTTGCGAAGTTGTTTGTACGGATATAGTATATGGTGCCATTTCCCCACTTGTCATTCATTGTGATATGGTTAGGGTTGTTTGTAAAATACAATCTACCATCAATGTATGCCAAAGGGTATAGCCCATTTCCTGTAAACGGATTCTTTATTTCCATTACTTCGTTTGTCCAGCCCTTAACAGAACGAATCATGCTCATCGCCGGAGTAGGTATAGCTATATCAGTATTCTTTACTACGCAGAAAGATGTCTGCTGCCCATGAGGAGCAAAATAGTTAAAGAACTGACCTTTCCAACAATGGTCTGTGCCTTCATACTCCCAGTTAGCATAGTCATCATCAACGAAAATGAACTTTTCGTTCTGTGACAATGCAAATGTACGTTCCATCTTGGCAAGAGAAGTTTCTGTAGCACTTTCTCCGAATACACTCAATACAGCATTTGGCAGAACTTTTCTTGCAGAACGTTCCTCTTCAATCCATGCCTTTGCAGCATCTATATTGATATGGTTGATATAGTGTAGTGTGAACTTGTCTATCAATGCTTCCTTGTTACCTGAACGTATTGCTGCCTCAATGATTGTATAGGCACGTTCTATAGCCGACTTCATCAAGTCCATAGCAGCCAGCTGGTTAGAATAGCCGGAACCGCCAGGATTGGCATCAAAGATACATATATGTCCATTAGGCGTAATTGTAAAGTCGAGATCAGTACGCTCTACATTCAATTCCTCAGACAAGGCTCTTGCAAAGAGCAATCCGAGAGTGATAAGCAGATCTTCTTCTTCATTACGACTATTAATCCAGTCTTTCTGGAAATGGCGTATTCTAATCTCTGTATAATCTGTTTGGATGGTATCACCCAAAACTACGTTTCGCTTGATGTAATCAGTACTGCCACATCCCAAGCACTTATTTGGTTTCGGACCTTTTTTCACGAGTGCAAAGTGATAATCTGGCTTATCCGTATCTTTTGATGCGATAGGATTCATTTCGTTTGGCAGTTTATCAGGGTCACTTGATGAGGCTGCAGGCCAGTTTTCAAGTACGGTCTTTCCGCATTTGGTACAATGACAATAGCCAAATCCTGTACCTTCATTATAATACAGTATCTGACCGTTGCCGCTTTCTCTACTGCTACGGGTATCAAAAAGATGTGGCTCAATACGATCCTGCTTCCATTCATCAGCTCCAATCAACTGAGCACTTACACGAGTATATACATTCTGGTCAAGAATTCGACTTGCCGATTCATTCATGTCTGGAATAAATTCAGCTGGTTGCAACAAGTCGAGTTCTGTACTTGCACTAACTCTCCATTTCTCTAAAGAATCCAATTCCTCTTTTGTATCAATCATAACTTGCTCACGGTTGAAGTACAGCTTTTTGAATGTTACTTCAGGTTTGAAGAAGTTGGTGTATCTGATTCCACGCACGATTCTTACCATACCGTCTCTTGCAATAGGATTGCCCGGTGCATATTGAGACAATGCAGTACGAAGAGGGTATGATGGGTTCGATGGTGTAACCAGTGTATATGATGTCTGTGATGAAGCATTTATATCAAACTCTACCACGTTCACTGGCATATTGGCATTTGGCGTAAAGCGATGAGTTGCCCAATATGAAAGCAAACGGGAAGCTAATGGTTCAATGAACTTCATTTCAAAGAATGCCTGTTGTCTTGCACTCTTTGCCTTCTTGTATGGTTCTGCATAATCCTGAATGCGCAATTCCAGTTCTGAATAGCATTTCTCGTTCATTTCACGAGCTTTGGAAACGACATACTGAGGTGGACGGCTACTAAAGATAGTACCGTCTAACAGAATTCGTATCTTTCTTCTCAAATCATCACTCAGCGACTCGCTGCATTTATTGTTAAATGCCTCATAAGGTGTACCAGTCTCGTCACCCAATCCATCCAATGGGCTAATAGGAGCATTATCAGCCTTTTTCTTTACCTTGAAGTGGTTGCTCTCACCATCAGGAACAATCTGATAATTAGTATAGTAACTGATTACTTGCTCAGTGATACTGCCACCTGCCATTCCAAAAACTCCAAACTCTCTAATGAGGAAAGAGTTAATATGGCGTTGAATCACCTGGGCACTATTCAAATCAACAGTAGGCGAGTTAACGTTGCGCATGATGACATTCTCCATAGGATTCAGCAATGTCCTTATACCTACAGCATCAGATCCACACAGTGTAACACAGGCACTACGAACCTGGCCGCGTCGTCCACTACGACCGGCTCTCTGTTTATAGTTTGAAGGCATTGGTGGGACAGAAGTCATCATCACTAATTCCAAGTCACCGAGGTCAACACCCATCTCCATTGTTGTAGAACAAGCAAGGATGTTGAGTCTATGATCCTTGAAATCTTCTTGTACCTGACGACTAATCATCTTATCCACCTGTGCTGTATGCTCAGCCTGAATGAAGAGTTGAGGGAATTGATGAATTTGAAGAAGACGGTCTGAGAACGAACCGTTTTCTCCCCATAAATCATTATTCCAGAGAATCTTACGATTATCTTTAGCCCATTCTTCTATAACCTCATCAGCAGGATTAGGATTCATGCTATGGTTATGATAAGGGTAGGGAACCCATTTTTCATGAAGCTCTTCTTTCAAAGCTACTGGTTCGCCGCCGATGATGTATGGAGAATAACCATGGAATGCAATCTCTACAGGACGAAGCCATTCTGCATGGTGTCTGGTTCCAGACTGGTTGGTGTCACACAAATAGACTTCCTCATAGAGTTTAAAACCAAGTTTGGCAAGATTCAATCGATATGGTGTTAAAGGTATATCGTTTATAACCTCGTCTTTATCTTTTACTTGATGATGTATTTCATCATCATAGTGCGTACTATGCTCCAAAAGATGATATTTCAAATCGAGCTCTTTCCACATACAATCAATAACGCTCTGAATGTCAAGTTTATAACTGACGATAGCATTTGTTATAGATATATGCTTTTCCTCAGCTATAAGTTTAGCAAGCAGACGGATAATACGTGATTTGTTGCTTCCTTTATCTTTGATTTCAGGCTTATGGACAGGACGACGTCTTGCCTTTTGGGTTGCGAAACGTACGCACTTGAAGATGTCAATAGAATCTCCATCATTCATCCGAAGAAAAACAGATTCATTTGAACGTACTGTCAGATCAAGGAATATTTTCATAAGGGCATACCAATCCTTCTTTGTAATTTTATTTTGATCTGATAAGAGCCCGTTGAATATTTCTATCTCATCAGGAAGTTTGTCTTCCAATGCCGATTTTAAGTCTTCATAGAAGGATGTGAAAAGTCCCATTGTTTCTGGAGCTGCGGCAGTCAAAGGTCGTTTCGCCAGATATTCCACCATGAGGGATAGAATATATTTACGTTTCGTCTCTGGTTTTATATTGCCATCTTCATCAAGTTCTGGGCTCAGTTCAGAGCGTTCGGCAAACTGCTGACAAAAAATATCTGCCAGCCTATCATTGATAAGCACGTCTAAAATGTCCTGCCATGACAAAAACTGCTTAGGCTTCTCTTCATTGAGCAGTGCCTGAATAGCTTCTTCATCGCTACCTTCAAGAATGTCCAGTTTTTCTTCAGCCTTCTTGTGCTGAGGGTCTTTTCTGCCTGTAGTATCGTAAATATTTTCGAAGTGCTTAATAGCCTCTTCCTTTGTCATACTGCCAGCAGTAGCCATTCGGCATAACTCATGATACAAGGTGCCATAAACCCACAGACGTTCTTCTTCCAGGTTCTGCTTGATAGTACTGCGAGCAGCCATCTGGCGACTATCCACAAAACTGATATATTGCTGACCCTTATGCAAATATATCTTAGATTCATCTTTTGGCTTTCCTTCTGTCATCAAGTCGAGAGTAGAAGGAGCTATCAATCTGGAGATAAAATCTGGAGCAACACGGAACTTCTGCAGTTTCTTTGCATCTTCTTCGTCTGTTTGAATCACATCAGAATTATCCTCATCCTGCTTTGTCTGTTTAGTTAGTTTTGTACCACAATAAGGGCATTGGCAATGAGCATTTGCAATGATTCTCCAACCTTTTGGTGCAGGATTGCTTGCGGTTACATTCAGCAGTCTGTTACCCTTAATAATATAAGGTATATTGTTGTCATATTCTGCATTCTCACTTTTTGTAGTACCAAATACATAGAGAGTTTTGCCTGTATCTTCTGTGTTGTCAAGATCGAACATATCGCTATCATCCATAGTAATAGGCTGATAGCCAATGCCGTCATCATACTTCACTTCTTCAGCAATGGCAACATACTCACCGCAATGCTTACAACGACTCATTTCCAATAAGGGTGCATCGTCTTTGCTTCTCTGTCCAGATTTGTTTTCCAAATAGACACGGAAACTACCATCTTCGGTATAGTGTGAGTCTGCAAGGTCAACATACAGACCATGGTTTGGTACACGGTAGAAGTAATGTACTTTCACACGCAAGTCTTCCAAGCCCATATCTTCTGCTTTTTGGCACATCTCATCCAGTCGCACAAGTTTCTCCTCGATAGTATCACCTTCTTTTATCAAGTCATCGAGTTTGATATATCCGTCATGATTATCGTTGATAAGCTTGAGCCAATACTCCTTGTCCTCTTCTGGAATGACATCGATGCCTTTTCGCTTACCTTCCACATATTTCACCTGGTTAGTCTGCAGTCCAGTGATGCCAGCAATGAAATCCTTCAGTTCTTCCTTGGCATTCTCGCTACCATTTCCGATGGTTGCGGATGACGTAGCAAAGCGTACCTCGTCAGTAGTCACACCATAAGCCATGAGCACACGTCTGATAAGCATGGCAATCTCAGCGGCTCCAGCCCCAGTATAGGTGTGAGTCTCATCCAACGCAATCCATCTCAGTGTGCCTTCGCCTTCCTCTTCCTGCTTTTCATGAATCAATTTTCTATCCTTATCACGCAGCAAGATATATTCCAACATGGTTGGGTTTGTCAGCAGAATATTAGCTGGGTGTTGACGCAATTCGGCACGAGTGGCTATGACATGAGGGTATTTTTCTTCAATGACATTTCCAGTTTCATCCCTGGTTATACCACGGATGGCATCAATCTTACGGAGAACTTTTTTGTAGTTCTTATCCTCTTCATTAGGCAGAAACTCTGGCATATCACCATTGTAAACAGCAAAAGTGAGATTTGTTCCTGCCAGCAGTTTTTCCATACGTGCCTTCTGATCCTCCATCAGTGCATTGAGAGGGTAGAGGAAGATGGCCTGTACCTGTTCAGGTATATGATGTTCTATCAGATCCTGTACAAGAGGGAGCATGAAACACTCAGTTTTACCCGAACCTGTTCCTGTTGTTACAACGATACTCATATTCTTGCCGTCAGGAGTCTTCTCTTTCAACAAAGTCTTCCAGCACTGATACTGGTGCTCATAAGGTGGATAGTAAGTATCTTCATTAGGCATACATTTCTGCCAGAGTGTACCCACCATTTCATTAGCCTCGGCTTCGTGTTCTGGATAGACAGTCTCGTAGCTGTTCATGCATTGTACCAATGGCATAGCATCCTTTGGAGCGAATACCTCAGGGATTATCATCTTCAACTGATTGATATATCCCTTTTGGCTTTCGTTCCTTGCTTCACCGCACCACATGGCAGCAAGAGTTTTCTCTACTGCTGTACGGTTATTCTTATATAGTTCTGCAAATCTGAATTTTTGCTTCATATCTCGATATTCTAATTTTCATTTGAAACTATAGCGTGACTCATCTCGCTAATTTTGTATCTGCACTCATCATAGTCTTTCAGAAACTCTTTCAAGTTTTCATATTTTCCCAAAGCATCTGGGTTATCTTGTATGAGTTTGAGAGCCTTATCTGCAACTTCCTCTATCTTTGGCCAAACATCAAAAGTCCAGTATCTTTTAAGAAACTCTTTTAGACAACTCTCCTCTCGTTCATCCGAACATTTTGGCGTCTTCAGAAAGAATGCAGTTACAGCTTCCTTCATCTTGCTTACCTCGTCAGCATCTTCTGACAAATCTTCAATCTGCCTGCTCCACGTTTCTCTTGGTAAAAGCATCCAGTCGAAGTGGAACTCTACGGCAAACTGATACAGATTTTCAATGTCGGTATCGGTTAGCTGATAACCACGCTTCTTGACAAGAGGGAGAAATATATCTCCAATTTGTCTGCCTGCTTTCACCACTTTTATGAGTGGATTGAAGAGGAAGAAGTATGTTTTGTGTTCAGCTACAATCTCAAAGCAATAAAGCGCATCGACTACAATCTGCGATTTCTTACCTCCCCAACCAGACTTTACCTTTTTTATATAAGGTAAGGCATAATGCCGTGGAAACGAATTGAATTTCATGCTTTGGAATACGATGCCGTCACCTGATAGTTCGTTGCTGTTAGCTACAGCCACAGGATCCGTTTTGTAGTTCCATGCATATAAATCTGTTGGAGCATCCAAAGCCTTTGAAATATATACTTTCAGATAATCCAGAGGAAACTCTTCTGTAAGTTCATCTACCGGCATTTCCAGTTTGTAGTTATCTACAGAAAGGTTAGGGTCATTGAAGGTAGGAAAACCATAGAACATTCTACTGTTCTTTTTGATTTGATATTCCTTCACGCCATTTTCTGAGAAATCTCTTATAGAGAATTGGTTGCAGTTGATGAGAGGAATGTGTATATCCTCTTCTTTGCCAGCATAACTCACAATATGACTTTTCCCTTTGCTATCCTTCTGCGATAGTTCACGCATAATGATAGGACGATATACGTCCACCAATATTTGTGCCTGGTCATTTCCTATTTTCAGCTGCTTGGTATCAGGCTCACGCACACCCAGCAACTTTTCAAAGTTATCTTGTATGTCATCTACTCCTTCCAAAGCTGTACAGATACGCATATGTTCGAAATCTCGCCAGATAGGTTGCTGTCCGGCAGAGACAGGAGTGAAAGGTACATAATACACATGTGGTTTGAATACGATGCCTTTCACCGTCACTCTTAGGCGGATAGCACCTTGCTCCGGTTCTTCTTCGTTCCAATCCACATAGCGTGCTCCTTTCAGCCATTCCAGATCATAGTCAGTTACAGGTTCGCCTTCCTTTGAAGTACCTGTAGCATAATGTCGTACTTCCAGACCACTGCGTCCGAAAAGAACAGGGAGATTATCTTCCTGCATTTCTTCGTCATCGTAGTCTGTATCGATATACTTGTAGAGTACAAAGACATTATCCTTATACTTGATGGTCTTCAGATATTTCTTTGTAACAACCTGGTATAGTCCATTACGGTTGAAGAAGGGTGGCAATATCTCCTTGCCATCCGGACCAACCAGTATAACCTTATCATTGATAGGGCACCAGCAATAGTCAGTACCGCATTCTTCTCCATTTCTATAATGTGCATACACCACTGGCAACTCTCTGTAAGGTTCAGCAAGATGATAGGCCGAAGAGAATATCACGGCTGTTGCAGCCTGTGCATTCTTTCTCGTGCTGAATCTGTTGCTTGTCTTAGGCAAGGCATAAACCTGCATATAGTCTGCTACATGCAGTTCCTGCACAACTTTTGTCACGGAAATACTTGTGCCGTCTGTCTGATTTTCGTCGTACTTCATCACCATCTCAACCTTGTCGAAATGGCATACAGGAATATCGGTATAGGTATTCTCGTCGATTTTGTTTACCGATAAGAAACCAGTCTTTTCACTTCCTGTATTATCATATTTAAACAGAGGTTCCTCTGTTTTATCTATTTTCTGTACATAGCGACCATTATCCTTGAATCGCAGATAAAAGCGTATTCTACCTACTTCCTCAGGATGTTCAATTCCCCATTCCGGTTTAAGCAGTCTGTCGTAGCCTATGTATTGTTTTTTACCTCCACCAATCTCTTCAGGTTTCAGTTTTACTCTCAGGTGGCGAACCATCTGGTTTCTGCTTGCAGTATAGGCAATCACCCATTCAAAGTCAAATTTATTTTTCTTTGCCACCTCGTCAGCTTCCAGAATCTTGTGGAGTAACTGCGGTATGCAGGTTTCTTTACGATTCATGTCTTCCTTGGCAAAAGGAGCCTCTTTTTCCTTGCTGAGAATACAGTCCAGGTATTCATAGAGACTATGCTTGCGTGCTATTGATTCTTGGAAGGCAACAGCACGGTTACGGTCTTTCAAATCATCCAGTTCTATTTCTTCGCCATGGAAGATCTTGCAAAGCTGGGGTAAAAGAGCATCATTCTTATCTCGTTTCAGCTCTGCTTGTACAGCCAGTCCACCCAACACCTGCAAAGATTCCAACCATCGATAAGAGGTCTTATCTGGATTAGTTGATGCGTTATAAACGAAGGTGTTGGCATCAATCTTTGCAAGTTGGTACAACTTCTTCAATTCTTCTGTGCTTAGGGTTATAACCTTGTTGTCATCCATGGTGTCTGCACCCTTATAAAAGCGTTTGTACCACTCTGCCAGATACATCACTAATATAACGGCGAAATCCTCACTTAGCAAGTGATGATAATCATTACTATGTGAGGAGATGCTGTTTGCTATAGCCGTTTCAAGGATATAGAACTGCTCTAAAGAGAGTCTGAGCTCCCAGACGTAGGGGCGACCTACGTCTATTTGCTTCCTAAATTGTTCTTGACACTTAGGTAAGCATGCCAGCAGTTTTTTATCCTCTTCTGTATATGGAGTTATTGCCATAATCCTTATTCGTTTTTATAACGTATTCCTTTATATTTTCTTTTTAACTCTTCCAAACTCATGCAGTTACCTTTGCCTCCCTGCCCATGATGAATCATCCTATGGCAGTTGGCACAAAGGGGTACAAGGTCGGTTTGAGAGTTCACTGGATGTTCCCCTTCTGTTTGTGAGAATGGTTTGAGATGGTGAATCTCAATATATTCGTCATCAATGTCATATGCCTTGGTGAAATCAAAACCACAACATTCACAGAAGATGTGTCCACCATGTAAAGCCTTATAATAGTTGATACAGGCTTGTCGGAGTATCATGTTTCTCTTTCTGATTTCTGCTGGTTGTGCTTCGCCGGCTTCACCTTCCAAGTATATGGTAGTTTCCACCATTGGCTTGGGTGTAACAGACGGTTCTGCAGTCTTCGTTCCAGAAGAATGGTTGGTATCATCATATTCACCATATACCGGCATTGGTACAGTATTGGCATTCAGGGCTTTCAAGAATAACCGGTACCATTTCAGAACCTCAGTGTATCGTGGTTCCACACTCATGTCGAGATTCTTCAAGATAGGGTGCGTCTTGATCTTCCTGCGAAATTCTTCTACGTCATCTATTTCTGTAATATCGTAGATCGACTCGTATTTGGTGCCAAAGTAGTCATTGAGCGTATTGGGTATAATACACTCTGCCGTTTCAACGGTCAGACTTACTTCTTTGGCATCACCGTCAAAGCGTTCCGATAGATAACTTCGGAATACTCTGCCAAGTTGCTCGTATGTGAAATCACTTTTGTGCATATTCTAATCTTCTTGTTCGTAATAATACGAGTAGTCGATACCTTTCATGAAGGTTTCTCTATCGTTTATCTTGTCTGTCAATGCAGCTTTCAGCAACTGTTTAATAGGAGTGCTGTCAGCTACGCTGGCGGTCATTGCCGCCAAATAGTCTTTTTTGTTCACCATGCTCCAGTCGATACATTTCTTCAGATGTTTCTTCAGCATGAGGTCGAGCCATATACGTGTGCTTCTGCCGTTGCCCTCACGGAAAGGATGTGCCACATTCATTTCAACATATTTGTCGGCTATCTGCTCAAACGTTTCTTCGGGCATTAGTTCTATCTGTCGGAGCGTAGCTGGCAAATAGGCAGCCATAGCAAACTGAAAGCCTCCTTTGGCAATATTTACCGTACGGATGTTGCCTGCAAAGTCATACAACCCGCCAAAGAGATAGGCATGTATTTGTTGCAGTCCCTTCACCGTTCCCACCTCAATGCTTTCTATCATACTGCTCTCAAACAAGGCGTATGCCTTTGACTTGCTCTTGCCATCAATACTTTCTTCACTATTAGTGAGCCATGCCACAAAGCGCGAAGCCTTGGTGTTGGGAAAGCAGGCTGCCAGTTGCAGAATGCCTTCTGTGTCGAGAACATCAGTTTTATAACGTTTACCATCTTGTGCCAGAAGTTTCAGTTGGTTAGTGGCACTAACCAACTCGTTTTTTTCCTTCTTCAGTTTCGTTTTCAGATACTTCCAATAGTTGCGGTTCTTGGTATAGTCGTCTTGATCGTTTAGCACACCAACGACATCCAAAACGGAAAACCACCATTTGGATAGTGTCTCGTCCCATACGGCACGCACTTCGCGGTCGTTAAAGAAACGGATAGATACCTTCTGTATATTGTTATTGCTCATTGTATTCTTTTTGGAATTTCTTATTTATCGGCCACCTACCCAGTACCGCTTTTAGTACCGCTTAACTGGTACTGGAGTTTATCTTAGGTAGTACTGGAGTATCAAGTAACTGATACCGTAGTAACACTTATGTGGTACTGAGAAGGTACTTTGAAGGCATGAATTAGACACTCCAATTGATATGTTCCTCGTATTTATCGAAGTCCATTTTGGAGTCAGCTCCTACCTTTTCAAGCATCAGTCTTATCACCTCTTGTTCCTCAGGAGGAAGAAGAATGTCACCACGTCTGCGCTTGAAATATTGGTTGCGTCCGAAGTGGAGGATGAGGGTAGTCATGAACTGGTCATACTGCTGTGGGTACATCCGCTTTTGGAAGTTGGTGAATCCTCTGGCGAATATCACTGGCTTTTTATCCCGATAGTATGTACATGCCTCGTCCTTGCTGCATCTGGTGGGATTGATCAGACGCAGATATTCTGCATGCTCCATCAGAGTAGAGTAGGCTGTCTGATGTAAACATGTAGCTGCCATAGGGCAGCTACTATGCTCACATACAGGATAGTCTTTTGGTAGAGACGTATATTCTTTCTTTGGCATAATCTACATTGTTATTGATAACATTACTTTTTATGATTCGTTCGTCTGGAACTTAATCCATTGGCTTGACCATCTTCTCGATAAAGTCACTCTCATCTTCGTCCAGCTTGTACTTTCGATAGAGTTGTTTGTCTATGTCGGCAATGCTTTGATTCCAGTCGATTTCTGAGATTGCTGTAAAATTCTGGATTGGTACATTTGCCCACACATCCTTATTGTTATTCTGAGTTACTTTAAGAGTCCCAAGAAGGCAACGTGCAAATTTAGTCTTAAGATATTTGAGACATGAATTTGCTTCTTCTATTGTTGAATAGCCACCAATACTCATGAATGTTTGAGTATGGGCAATCCCTGGTCCAACAACTATTGGTGAACTCAGAGCTTCTCCTAAACTACCGGAACCATTTGCACCAGCAATAAAAACCTTAAATTGGTTGAAATTTGCTACAGGAGAAATGTATTTTTTCTTTATATATTTGATGACGCGTTGATTATTTTCTCTGCCGTAGATTCCTATATATTCTTCTTTATTGACATTGGAGTCATGAAATAACTCTGGCATTTTTCCGAAAATTCCAGCGTCAATAATATTTTCATTACCTTTTGTAAGTCTTCCCAAAAGTGTTGGATTTTCTTCATACATCAAGGGTGTAAATGAATAACTACTCTTTGAATAAACAACAGATGACATATATTGACAAGAAGCCTTCAAGACTTTTGCGAGAATAGTATTTAGCTCATCATACATTGTAAATGTTCCTATTTTCCCATATTTTTCTCGTTGATTTCTCATTGTGATTGAAACACCTCCTTTAATATCAACATTAGGAAAAACATCATTTGTGTTTGAGTAATACTTTACGACCTTAAAATGCTCATCAGATAACATTTTTTCAATCCACTCTTTAGGCGTTTGTCCTGCTCTAAACAAGAAACGCCCAGGTGTAATAAATGTAACTATATCAGACAAATTAAACGCAGAGTCATAAAACAAATGATAAATTGGCTCATTTCTGTTGCTTGATTCTGAGTTTTGCTGATATGGTGGATTTCCCACAATCGCTTTAAACTTCATATTATTAATATCTTCGTTTTTTGATTTTGGAATTGAATTGTATACATGCCAGAAGTCATTGCCACGAACAACATCATTTTGAAATAGTTCTGGCTTTGCACGGAGAACGTTTATCATGTTGCACTCCAATGACTTGTGACCATTATAGAAGTATGTTTTGCCATCTTTGGTTACATGCTCGTCAACAGTTTTGAGCACACCGGCAGATACGAGATCTGTTACAGGTACTTCATGCTCATAGCAACGAATATTCATGCGGATGTCCGTACGGAAACCTGCTAATGTTCGTTTGGTAATACTTACAGCCATCTTCGTACGGCACACAACAAAGATGTTGTCCTGCAACACATCCTTCCAAATTTCGAGGTCATCGCCTGCCTGATGATAGTATTGCTCTGCATTCTGGCTCTTGCCACGCTCGCCAGTAAGTTGTACGTTGCGATAGTTTGGCTCCTTGGCACCCTTGAAGAGAGAGTAAGCCATATAGAGAGGGTAGAGACCTGTTTTTGAGTTGATCTCAAGAATGCGAGAATTGTAATCACCGAAAATATCCTTGGTCACCTCATTGGTGAAATGAAGTTGGTTGTTTTCATCAACCTCTATACCCACAGGTCTTGCTGCATTGACATTTTCCCCATACTTATTCTCCTCTGTATAAGGCGCAACAAAATCCTCATCCCAGAAGCACCAACCGCCAACAGTATCGCTCATGTGCATGTTGACTACACGCCATGGAGTAAGCACGGTCTCCTTGTCAGGATTGTGGAAGTAAGAGAAGATAGTAGCAATCTTAGCAATACGGTCTTCTGTGTTGAGATTGTCAGCCTCCTTAACCATTTGACGTATGCGCTTGGCAGCACCTGTAAAGATGCTGCGGTCGAAGCAGTCTTTCAGGATATTGAACGTTTCCTTGGTAAATCCCTTAGGCATAAACTCTTCCCAGGAAGCATCATCGATTAAACTTGTAAAATAATCTGGTGATAGCTTCACGTCAACCAACCAATCTAGAATATCCTCTTTCTCTTTTGCAGACAGTTTGCTCTTGTTATTAAGATCAATATCCTTTTTCTCTGCCCATTTTTTTAACTCTTCTGAATCTTTTTCGCTGAGGTCATCATATTCCAATAGAATTTCCGCGCCATAAACAAGCAGAGGAATACGGATGGCCACACCACGGAGCACAGACATACGGGCACGCTTTTCCTTGTTCTCTTCGTCGTGTTTTTTCTTTGCCTCGTCAGTCTTATCATCCTTTTCTTTGTTCTCCCATTTCTTCCAAAGTACAGGATTGCTAAATGAACTCCATTCGCCATTTACTAACTGACTATGGCTGACGAAAAGATATGGGAATAACTCTACAGGAGCACACATTACATCGCTCCATACCTCATCTTCTGTTGTCGGCATACCATTATCGTCAAATTTAGCAGCCATTGAAGGGCGAGGAGGTAGAACTTCGCTTTTGGATAGATAGTAAATGTACTTAATCTGTTCTGCATCAGCATCCCCCAAGCCATTCTTGTTGACATTGATTTTCTCTGGTTTCCAGGCATTTGGCATAGAACCAAGAAGGTCGTGTACATCGCCAAGAGCCTTCTCCTGCTCAGGGCTGAGATTCATCAGTTGATCAGGATTATAAAGTGAGTTGTCGGCATAGCCACTGCGCACGGCACGCTCGATATATACATTAGAGAGTTTCTCAAATATCTGAGTTGCAGAGAAGTGCTTGCCCATTTCGCCTTCGTCCATTGAGAGTACAGGGCAGAGCTTGATAAAGGCAGCAAGATGTTCTTCCTCCTTCTTCTTAGTAAGCTTCATCTGCTTCTTTCCCTTTTCTGTCTGTGCATAGACAGCCATCTTTGCTGTTTCAGCTACAGCCGTAAGGGCACGGTCTGGGGCAAAGTCAAACACATAGCAGTCGGACTTCTGACGGCCTTCGAGTACGGCATGAGTCTGCACACGGAAAATAGTCTGCATGTAATTGGCTGCAGGAGTATTCTCTGAGCCTTTCATACAGAGTACAGCAGTCCATTCTGGAACACTTACACCAGTGGTAAGCTTTCCACAAGAGAGAGTGATGGTATAGTCCTTCTTTGTGACATTTTTCTTGCCATTGCCACGAATGTTGTCCAATACATCAGCTAATGCACTACCATTCTTATCCTCGATATTGCCATCACCAGCTGCATTGATGATGTGGAACATTTCGTTATCTTCACCAAATACATCATGCTTACGCAAAAGTTGTTCGAGAGCAGCTGCTTCTTTTACACCAGGCAAGAGCCAGAAGGTATGGCGAAAGTGCTCACGGAATACATCTGAAGAGAAAGGATAGAGACTGGTGTCGGATTTTTCTACAAGTTTATCGAGGAAGCGATTGATTGCCTCCTCGTGTACGAACTTGTCAATTTTCACCTTTGCCAATTCTGCCTGATATTCAGCCTTCTTTATAACATTAGGCTCATTATCTATCAACTTCTGTAGCTGAAGCTTGTCTTCCTCAGTATATACTCGGAAGAACTCGTGGAACTTGAAAACCTCATTGTTCTGGATAGCCTGGTCACGCAGCATCTTAGGCAACGTGAAGGTGAGTATCTGCATACGTGGAAGATCAGCGTATGGGTTTGGGTCACCATAATGATGCTCATCCCAGAACAACTTGGCACGCTGTTCCATAACATAGTCCCAAGTATAGATTTCACTTTCCTCATATTTGTCAAGCAGGTTGAAAGGTGTTCCCGAAAGTGAAAGAATTCGGGTATTATCCTTCTTCAACTTGTTCATCACACGCACACCGGCAGCAGCATCAATACCTTCGTGTGCCTCGTCAACCATTACAAAGTCCCAATCATACTCCATAATAGCACGTTTCAATGGATCAAGTCGGCGCTCCTTGCCACCAACAAATTGTGACAGGCGCAGATATTGCATGCTGACAAAGAATACAAGTATCTTTTTGCCAGCATCCACTTCATTTGTAAGCGTATAGAAGTCACCCTGAGAGTCGTTGTCATCCATCATTCGGCGACCATAAGCAGGTTCAAGTCCTCTTGCATGATAGTCAGCAAGGGCTTCCGGGGTACGGAATATCTTCGCAAAGTCATCATGCCAACCTTTATCTACAACAGGGCGATGGGTAATGATGAGCGTAGAGCGGTAGCCACAACGCTTAGCTACTTCAAGACCAGAGAGGGTCTTCCCAAAGCGCATTTTGGCATTCCAGAGATAGTGCTTACCCTTGTTAGGGTCTTTGAACTCCTTTTGGAAGTATTCCACGGTATCATGGATTGCCTTTTCCTGCTCCGGGCGGAACTTGATGGCTCCATGTCCAGCTCCCTTACCTTGCTTTATCTTGCTGATAACTTCTTGTATATCAAAGATGGTGCAGGCAAACCAAATGTCTGCATCCTCAGTCTGTCCGGTAGTTGGATCCTTATACTTACCAAGAGTCTTTGAAGGAATGTCCATGGCACGCAGGGTGCGATAGACATCATCAGCCTTATAGCATTTGTCCTGGTCGTAAGTGGTGCATTCCACATATTCAATATGGTATGCTACTCCCTGCATGTAAGGACGAGCATCGAGTACAGCACGAACAGCCTTACCCAACTCCTGGCGGATTTTGGAATCAGCTATATCATTATCGACAAAGACCTCACCAATTTTGAGAAGTCCTTGGTGCTTCCTGTCGTTGATGCTGAGCACGTATAGGAGGCGTGATTGGGTTATAGTGTATCTCATTTATCGTAATATTAATAATATTCATTAAAATGTTATATCTCGTCATCTTCCGTCTCTTTTTGATTGCTACGGAATAATGAACGGAATTCTATCTTTTGCCATGGCTGCGATTTTGGGTCTTCGCCAGGCGATGGTTGCCAATCTTTTGGCTTTTTCCGATTCCAGTCTCTTATGATGCATTTTACACCAATGTGACCGTATGTCGTACCCTTTTGGCATGCTGGACATTGTCTCTTAATAGGGGCGCCAAATAAAACGGGCTCATATATCTTATCGCAAGAATCAGGAATAACCATCTTGATACCATCCATCTGCCACAGATTCCATGAAATCCATCGGGCAGCATTGATGATCTTGTTTCTTGTTGGAACTCGGAGGTTACCATCTGCATCTTTGATGTAATTGCCATCTGCATCCTTTGGATTGAACTTATCCATGAAGTATTCTATATATGTATAGAGTAGGGCTTCACGAGCTAAGAGCAGATTGTCGCCCTGCCATTCATAACCATAAGTATGTTTGAAGGCTTTTTCCGCCATATCGTACCATTCCTTTTCGGTCTCGACATTTTCGTTGATGACACGCATCTTTCTGTCGAGAATACCGATACGGTGGCTGATAGGGATAGGCTGACCTGTTGTGGTGTCGTAACGACTGACCAGATAGGGAGCTTCTCCACAGGTTATTTCCATGCAGTTGTCAACAACATACTTTTTCCATGTCTTTTGCTTGTTGCCTTCCGGAAACTGGATTTTTCCTTCTGTAGGAATCCATGAATGTGTACCATCTTCGTTTGTAACTTCACGATTGAAGACATCTTTGCGTCCAAACCAGTTCTCGTCGATGAGATTGTTTTGTGCATTACATACCCATGAAGGAGTAAACACCTCTGCCTTATCTTTGGTGCGGTCAAGCTGGGCTTGTTTGTCTTTCAGTACACGAGGCATTACGATGCGACGGAACCGTCCGGTAATATGCTCTGGCTTGATCTCATCATCATATCGGTAACCTTCTTCTATAAAATTCCCGTGTTCATCAAGAACCGAGTTTTCATAATCTGATGTTGCCCAGAAGATGTTAACCACCTTCTCCTGGTCTGAAGCCTCTGCACGGGCTCTAGCAGACATGGTGTGGTCAATGAGCAGTTTGTCTAGAACTACAGGGTCGTAGTCCATGATATCTTGCTCAGAGATGTCAACATCACTGATATGCTCAAAGATTCTATATGTTGTATTCTTTTCTGCCATTATTCTTTTTTGCAAAATTATCATTCTATGTTGCAGTCATTCTGCACTATTGAATATTTTTTCAATAAATTCTCTATTTTTTCCGCAATTTGCCGTCTCAACCACTCTGGTTTGAGTACTTCTACCTGATTTCCGTATGAAAAGATGCGTGCTTCAAGTTCCTTATTCGGACGAACCATGAGCTTGATAATTCGCTGTTCTTCGTCTTCAACCTCTTGTGAAGGATGTATTGGTTTGTTCACCACATAAGGGAAACGAGCTTCGTCAAACTTCAACAGTACTTCCTCTGCCACTGGATGGTCTTCGGGTAACGTCACTCCAACGATGTCCTTGAAATACTCATTAAAGTCTATATCCGTATTGGGAATAAACGGCACATTGGCACGTGAAAACTTCACGATACGGTCGAGTGCTTTATTTGTTATGTAATTGCCATGACTACCTTCCTGCAATCCGATGAGGAACCAGCGGTTATTGAATTGCTTGATATGGTAAGGATGGAGGATGGCAGTTCTTTCATTGCCAGCGAAAGTGCGATAGAGCAACTTCAAAGGCTGATGATTCAATGCGGATTCTATCAGTTCGCCCAAGAACTCTGTTCCCTTCAGCAGATCATTGTGGTCAAATGATACGATATTCTCAGTATTGGGCTTGACACCAAAACGAAATTCAAGATTTGAGATGACATCTTCCAACCATGCGTTACTCGGCACACCACGGAAACGACTGAGTATGTCGATAGTGGAGCGAAGAGACTTTACTTCTTCCGCAGTCAACTCATTATTAAAAATGGAGAAGCTTGGGTCTGAATAACGGTAGTAACTTTTCCTTCCATCAAAGGGATATGTTTCGATAGGGGCATTGTAGGTGACTCTATCTCTCATGTATTTGATGTCTTCACGTATCTGACGGATGCTTACCTGCGAGCCATAGAGATCCATGAGGGACTCATTGACTGTGTCAAGGAGGTCCTCAATACTATATGTTCTATGAAAATCGCTAAAGCATCTGTCTAGAATCCGGTAGCGAAGTTGCGCATTCTTGTTTGTTGGCATAGAGTCTTTTCTTAATTAGTTTATTTATCTGTTTTTATAGTAACGAC
>OOIG01001098.1_pt1 | contig 20942 bp, 8 predicted proteins | sample 1692091 | NCBI WGS metagenome assembly OOIG01 (sample SAMN06348188, study PRJEB24527) | human gut metagenome | biome: human gut; feature: ankylosing spondylitis patient; material: feces | host: Homo sapiens | place: China | collected 2015-10 | reverse complement strand
CGTCCAGACCGGTGTGCGGCCGGAGCAGCTGGCGACCTCCGCTCTGGCCGACGGCGTGGCCTACGCGCGCGCCGTGGCCGACCTGCCGCCCTTGCCCCCGGCGCCTGCGGCGACCCTGCACTGTTTCCTTCTGCCCGCCTCGCCGCATCTGGCGGCAGGGGAAGAAGGGCAGCGCCTGACGGTGGCCGGGCTGGCCGAGGATGTCCGGGCCCACTGGCAGGAGACGGAGACCTCCCTGCTGCTGGTGGAAGGTGCGGGCGGCATGGCTGTCCCCATCAATGAGGAAGAAGACACGCTGGATTTCATGGCGGCCCTGGATCTGCCTGTCCTGCTGGTGGGCAGCAACTGCCTGGGCGCGCTCAACCATGTGTTGCTCTCCCTGCAGGCCCTGCGCCTGAAGGGACTGCGCCCGGCGGCGGTGGTCCTGATGGCGCCGGAAGAGCCGGAAGGCCTGAGCGCCGGGGAACGGCATGACCGGGAACGGGTGCTGGCCGACAATCCTGAATTTTTGCGTCGCCGTCTGGCGGCCTGGGGCGAGGATGCGCCGGTGATCGTCCTGCCCCGTGTGGCCCGGCTGGATGCGGCGGGCTGGCAGGAGCTGGCCGATGCCTGCGCCGTGCTGCTGCCTGCGCTGTCCCGGCATGTGCCGTCCCTGACAGGGCGGCAGGCACCAACGGGCGAGGAAGAGCCCCTGCCGCTGCGGGACAGGCGCATCCTCTGGCATCCGTACACCTCCGTGGTGGATCCTTTGCCGGTCTTCGCGGCCGCGCGCAGCCACCACAACCGCATCGTGCTGGACGACGGCCGGGAGCTGGTGGACGGCATGTCCTCGTGGTGGACGGCCATCCACGGCTACAACCATCCGCGTCTGGTGGCTGCGGCCCAGCGGCAGGCCGGGAGGATGCCGCATGTGATGTTCGGCGGTCTGACCCATGCGCCTGCCGTGGAGCTGGGCGAACGCCTTCTGACCATGCTGCCGCAGGGCCTGGCGCGCGTCTTTCTGGCGGATTCCGGCTCCGTGTCGGTGGAAGTGGCCTTGAAGATGGCCCTGCAATACCAGCAGGGCATCGGCCAGAAGCAGCGCACCTGCTTCCTCACGCCCCGGGGCGGTTATCACGGCGATACCACCGGCGCCATGTCGGTGTGCGATCCCGTGACCGGCATGCACTGCCTGTTCACGCATATGCTGCCGCGCCAGATCTTCATGGAACGGCCTTCCTGCCGTTTCGACCAGCCTTTCGATCCGGCCAGCCTGGATGACGCCCGCCGCATCTTCGCGGAGCAGGGCGAGCGCATCGCGGCGGTCATCCTTGAGCCGCTGGTGCAGGGCGCGGGCGGCATGTGGTTCTATCATCCCGACTATCTGCGCGGCATGGCCCGCCTGTGCCGTGAGCACGGGGCCCTGCTGGTCTTCGACGAGATCGCCACGGGCTTTGGCCGTACCGGGACGCTGTTCGCCGCGGAGAGGGCCGGTGTCTGCCCGGACATCCTGTGCTGCGGCAAGGCCCTGACCGGCGGCGTCATGACGCTGGCCGCCACGGCCTGCACGGAAGAAGTGGCCCAGGGCATCTGCCGGGACGGCATGGTCTTCATGCACGGGCCCACGTTCATGGGCAATGCCCTGGCTTGTGCCGTGGCCTGCGCCAGCCTGGACATCCTGGCTGAAGGGCGTTGGCAGGAGCAGGTGGCCATGCTGGAAACGGCCCTGACAGCGGGCCTGGCTCCCTGCCGGGAACTGCCGCAGGTGGAAGACGTGCGTGTGCTGGGCAGCATCGGCGTGGTGGAGACCACCCGGCCGGTGAACATGGCCGCCATGCAGGACTTTTTCGTGCGGCGGGGCGTCTGGATACGGCCCTTCAACCGTTTGGTCTATGTGATGCCGCCCTATGTGAGTCCCCGCGAGGACGTGGAGCGCCTCTGCGCGGCCATGTACGATGTGCTGTCCCTGCCCGGCATGCTGGCGTAGGGCAGGGGAGTTCTTGCGAAAACATATCCTGATGATGGCAAAGGCCCCGTCTGCCGATGGCAGGCGGGGCCTTTGCGGAATGACGCGTGGGGAAAGGGCCTGAGGGGCGAGGGGCCCATCTCGTGTACCGGCAATAGGTTCAAGGGGCCGTAAGGGCCGGGCCGTTGCGCCACAGGAAACTGCGGGCATCAAGAGCCGCGAGCCCGGAGGAAGGCTCTCCTTCCCTCAAAAAATATTTTTCCCGTTACTTTTTCTCACCTTCGGGGGCGGCCCCCGCACCGGCCAGCAGGCCTATCTGGCCGCGGAAGATGACCTTGGTGGCCGTCTCGTCGGCCAGTTCGGCCACGTCCATGAATTTTTCCAGCAGCTCCAGCAGATAGTAGCGGTCGTTCTCGCAGCCGTCCTTGAAATCGGTCTCCAGCTCGCCGGAGCGCATGTAGTTCTCGAATTCTTCAAGATCTTTCACTGTCAGCATGGTCGTTCTCCTGTAGCCTCCGGAGACGGCGCAGGCCGCAGACTCCCAGCATGCGGGCCAGGGCCAGTACCGTGTCGATCTCCTCGCGGCTGATGTGGTCATAGTGGATGCCCGCGCTGACACATACCGTGGCCTTCAGCGCACGGCAATAGTCCCGCGCCAGCGGCAGGGCGGCCTTGTCGTCGTGGTGCCCTGTACGGCGCAGGACATGCAGGCGCACGCCATCTTCCGTCCCGGAAGAGGCGGTGTCGGACATGACGCCCGGTCGTGACCTGCCCCCGGCGGTGCGGGCGGACATGGCTTCCGGGACGTCCGGGGGCATGGCGTTTGCGGGCTCGGCCAGGATCACGGCACCGATATGGGCATCACCGCCGGTCAGCAGCAATTGCCAGTCCTGCCCGGCGGGCAGCAGGCGCAGTTCCAGGGCCAGCCGGCCGTGCGTGCAGCGCAAAAGAAAGGGCTGGGATCTTTCCATCCGCAAAGCATGCTGCAGATGGCATGCAAAGGCAAGCCGGAGGCAGGCATTTGCTTGACCCAAAGCCCTGTAAAAGGATAAGTAACAGGCAAACAAAAAAGGAGAAGCCATGGCTCTTGATCCCACCAAGCACCCTGACTGGCAGATCGCCCAGGATGCCGAAAAATCTATGAAAACTGTGGAAACCCTGGCTGCCGAGCTGGGGCTTGAGAAGGACGAGCTGCTGCCTTACGGCCACTACATGGGCAAGATCGAGCAACAGGCGGTGCTGCGCCGTTTGGCTGACAGGCCCAATGGCAAATATGTGGACGTGACCGCCATCACGCCGACCCCGCTGGGCGAAGGCAAGTCCACCACTACCATCGGTCTGGTGCAGGGCCTCTCCAAGCGTGGTGTCAAAACCACGGCGGCCATCCGCCAGCCTTCGGGCGGCCCCACCATGGGCATGAAGGGCTCCGCTGCGGGCGGCGGTCTGGCCCAGTGCATCCCGCTGACCCCGTATTCCCTGAATTTCACCGGCGACATCCACGCCATCACCTCGGCCCACAACCTGGCCATGGTGGCCCTGACCTCGCGCATGCAGCACGAGCGCAACTATGACGACGAAAAGCTGGAACGCCTGTCCGGCATGCGCCGCCTCAACATCGATCCCACCCGCGTGGGCATGGGCTGGGCCATGGACTTCTGCTGTCAGGCCCTGCGCAACGTCATCATCGGCATCGAAGGCGACGGCCGCCGCAACGACGGTTTCATGATGCGTTCGCGCTTCGATATCACGGCCGCCTCGGAGATCATGTCCATCATGTCCCTGGCCCGCGACCTGCCCGACCTGCGCAAGCGTCTGTCGCGCGTGGTGCTGGCTTTTGACCGCGCCGGCAATCCCGTGACCACCGCCGACCTGGAAGTGGACGGCGCCATGATGGCCTGGCTGCTGGAAGCCAGCAAACCCAACCTGATCCAGACCATCGAAGGCCAGCCCGTGCTGGTGCACGCCGGTCCCTTCGGCAACATCGCCCTGGGCCAGAGCTCCATCATCGCCGACCGCGTGGCCCTCAAGCTCAGCGACATCCATGTGACGGAATCCGGCTTCGGTTCCGAGATCGGTTACGAAAAGTTCTGGAACGTCAAGTGTCACATGAGCGGCCTCAAGCCCGATGCCGCCGTCATCGTGGCCACGGTGCGCGCCCTCAAGAACCACGGCGGCGCCCAGCCGCCCATGCCCGGCCGTCCGCTGCCCGAACCCTACACCCGCGAAGACGTGGGCCTGGTGGAAGCCGGCTGCGTGAACCTGCTGCGCCACATCGGCATCGTGCGCCGTTCCGGCGTGTCGCCCGTGGTCTGCATCAACGCCTTTGCCACCGACAGCAAGAACGAGATCGCCGCCATCCGCCGCATCTGTGAAGAAGCCGGTGCGCGCGTGGCCCTGTCCGAGCATTGGCTCAAGGGCGGCGACGGTGCCCTGGAACTGGCCGATGCCGTCATGGACGCCTGCAACGAGCCCAACAACTTCGCTCCCCTGTACGACTGGTCCATGCCCTTCGAGCAGCGCATCGAGACCATCGCCAAGGAAGTCTACGGCGCCGACGGCGTGGAATTCTCCTCGCTGGCCAAGCAGCGCATCAAGGAACTGCAGGCCCGTCCCGACGCCGAAGAACTGGGCATCTGCATGGTCAAGACTCAGTACTCCCTGTCCGACAATCCGGCCCTCAAGGGTGCGCCCACGGGCTGGCGCCTGCATGTGCGCGACTGCCTGTTCTACGGCGGTGCGGGCCTGGTGGTGCCGGTGGCCGGCGACATCAGCCTCATGCCCGGTACGGGTTCGCGTCCTGCCTTCCGCAATGTGGACGTGGATCTGGAATCCGGCCAGGTGACCGGCCTGTTCTAGGCTTTTTCTGACGGCATAACGCTGTGATACGGGGAGACCTTCCTGCCCTCAGGGCCGGGAGGTCTCCTTTTTTGTGCCATGATCTTTTCGCAGCGTACTGGCGGAGAGGCGGGGGCCAACAGCCCTGCGGGGAGATTCGTGTCGTCAGGCGGGGCCGGATACCTGCCGTCGGGCGGCGGATATTGACATATTTATCGAAAAAATAGTATTTATTTTCATCTGGCCGTCATTGATGGATGGCCGCAGCGTTCCTGCCTGATTCCAGGGATTTGCGTCACCGTGTTCCTTACCGGGGCAACGTATGTGCAATCATCTGGCGTGGCAGGATTTTTTTATGCCTACTCCCTGTCTGACGCCGGACGCTCCCCGAGCGTGCCTTGCAAAGCCGAGCCCTGTTCCGAGCCCTTTCGGTACGGGGCTTTTGACGTTTTCATATTTTTTTGACAGATCACACGATTTTTTATCCGGGGGTCCCTCATGGCCGATATCCGTCTTGCCAAGCCTGTTGCTGGTACCACACAGACCGTCCCCAGCGCTCCTGACGGGCGCTTCATCTTCGATTTCCCTGCGGATGCGGCAACGCTGACCCGCAATGGCGACGATCTTGTCCTGAGCTTTGAAGATGGGTCTTCCATCCGGTTGCAGGGCTTCTACACCACGTATTCCAAGGAAGATATGCCCTCCTTCCAGGTGGAAGGGGTGGAGATCAGCGGGCAGGATTTCTTCGCGGCCCTTGGTGAAGACCTGATGCCCGCCGCCGGTCCTGCCGCCGGCAGCAGTGCCTCGCGCGGCGGCCGCTATAACGAATACGGCGGCAGCGACCTGCTGGACGGCATCGATCATCTGGGGCGTCTGGACATCGGTTTTGGCGATGGCGTGGAGTGGGCCGACGATCAGGTCGGCGGCTGGACGCACCAGAACCTCGATCCCGAGATCAGCGGCATCATCGCTGTGGACGGTAACGACATGACCCTGGTGGAATCCGGTGTGGAGACCGACGGGAGCCAGGAGATCCAGGGCAATGTCTTCACCCCCGGTGTGCCTGTCGTCGTGGGGCAGGTGATGGCCAGCGATCCTGACGGCGGGCGGCTGTCCTACAGCTTTGCCGACGGCAGCAACCGCATCGTCACCGAGTATGGCGTCATCACCATCGATGCCGACACCGGTGTCATCACCTATACCCTGAACAACGATGACCCCGATGCCGACAGCCTGGCCCTGGGCGAGACCGTGCGGCAGGATTTCACCGTGCGTGTGGAGGACGGGCAGGGCGGCAAGGCCGAGGCCTCGTTCTCCGTGACCATCAAGGGGACCAATGACCAGCCTGAGGTCACGCTGGATGCGGATTCCGAGCTGAAGCTGACCGAGAGCGGCGTGGGCCGCATAGACAGCGACACGGTCGTGGATGCCCCCGGTACCGAAGAGGAGAACAGGGAGTACAACGGCTCCCATTATGATCCCGGCAGGAACGAGCAGCATCTGGAAGGCAAAGTCACCGGCGCGGACGTGGATGCCGGGCACAAGCTGTGGTTCGGCGCCGTGGCCGGTGACAAGAGCCAGGACGGCGGCTGGGAAGGGGCGCAGAGCCCTGACGCGGGCATCTTTCTGGGCAAGGATGCCACGGATGGCGACGTGGAGAGCAGCGAGCCCGTGGAAGGGAGCTTCGGCCATCTGGTCCTGAACAGCGACGGCAGCTGGATCTATACCCTGAAGGGCGAAGGCGAAGCTGTGCAGGGGACGGCCAGCCTTGACGGCGAGACCTTTGATATCTCCTCCATCGATGCCCTGCCGGAAGGGGCCACCATCACGGATACCTTCACTATCTATGTGAAGGACGAGCACGGCGCCTGGAACCTGGAGACCGTGACCATCACCATTACGGGCAGCAATGACGCTCCGTCGCTGACCGTGGGCGCCCCGGACGGTCTGCTGTATGAGTCCGGTGTGGGCCGGGATACGACGACGTCCGATCACAGGCCCGTCGATAAGCCCGGACAGCCCGAAGAGAACACCCCCTACGACAATGATGCCGCAGGGACCGCTTCGGTCACGGGCAGCATCAATGCTGCTGACGTGGATCATGGCGACATCCTGCATTTTGCCGTGGCGGGCGGTACCGGCGTGACGACGCCTGAAGATCTGGGGCTGACCACGGGCAGCCAGACCAGCGTCACGGCCCAGGGGCATTACGGCCAGCTGGTCGTGACGGAAACGGCCAACGGCACGGCCTCCTATACCTACACGCTGCACGAGAACAGCGACGATGTCCCGCTGACCTTCCCGGTCACGGTGAACGGGACGACCTACGCCAGCCCGGAAGAACTCAAGCAGGGTCTGGACTGGGACTTCGACGGTCAGCCGACGCTGGACAACCTGCCGGAAGGGGCCACGGTCTCGGAAAGCTTCACCATCTTCGTGCAGGATGACAAGGGCGCCTGGCAGGAGCAGGAGGTCTCGTTCACCATCACCGGTACCAACGACCAGCCCGTGCTGTCTCTTGGCGATCCCGTGCTGGAACTCACGGAGTCCTCACAGCATTATGGGGAGGAGCCTGATCCGCAGACGGCTACTGCCACCGGACATGCCTCGGCTACGGATGCCGATGCCGGGCATGAGCTGCGCTACAGCTTTGGGCTTGCGTCGGATGGCAGCCCGCTGTTGGCCATGTATCTGGACGCGGCCGGCGGAGAATGGCAGGCCATGCCTTCGGATCACCTGCCCGGGGACTGGTTCGCCACCATGACCATCGATCCTGAGACGGGCGAGTATACCTTCACCATCAATCAGGCGCACGACGACGTGCAGGCATTGCGGCCTGACGCTCCTTGGCAGGGAGAGGTCACGGTACGCGTTACTGATGACAAGGGCGCCTATGATGAAGAGCAGGTCACGGTCACGATCAAGGGCAGCAATGACCTGCCGACCTTCAGCAATACGGAGATTCATCTTAAGGAAGAAGGTCATTACGCGGGCAACCAGTCTACGACGCCTGGTACGGTGGGCCCGGACGGGCATCTCGGCCAGATGGCCCACGCGACGACCGTAGAGGGCCGGCTGCAGGCCGCTGACATCGAGGATGGAACGGACCTTTCCTACAGCTGCGGTCTGCAGCAGGGACAGAGCCTGCACATGACGCGTGCGGACGGGACGGATGGCAGCCGCGATATACAGGTGACGAGTGTCACCTCCGGTGAGCCCATGACCATCATCACAGAGGTAGGCACCTTCACGATCTACGCTGACGGACGGTATACGTTCATTCTTGCGGGGCAGGAAAACAGTGACGGGTTCCTCAACAGCCTTGCCGATGGCGAACGCTGGGAACTGCAGATCCCCGTTTCCGTTGAGGACAAGAACGGTGGTAAGGATGACGGCACGCTGACCATCTGTATCGAAGGTTCCAATGACAAACCTTTCCTCACCGGCCATGAAAGCTATGACTATGCCCAGGGCGATCGTACTCCGGTGACGGACAATGATTGGGACATCTCGGCCGCGGAACAGGGCGTTGTGGATGGCGGCAACAAGGCAAGCGAGTATTCCGACATCATCAATGGCCGTTTCCAGGCTGATGACTATGATAACGGTGCCAGCCTGACGTTTTCCGCGACGCTCAACGGGGCCGAAATGAGCCCCGGCCTTGCGGGAGCGGTTGTCGTAGAGGACGACGGCAGCCTTGACGGATATGCGGGGACCGTGCAGGTGATCGAGCCTGTTGATGCCGACTTCGCGGATGCCGTTACCGGGAATGAGTTCCAGATTCCGGCGGGCGAGTATCAGGTCTTCGATCTCAATGTAGGCGAATTCTATCTTGCTGCTGACGGCCGCTATTATTTCGATGTGGATGATGCGAATGCGCTCGTCCAGGGCATGAACCAGGGCGAAGAGATTACGCTCAATTTCACCCTGACCGTGAAAGACGAGCATGGCGCATACGCCGAGCAGGAGTTCAGCATCACCATCAAGGGCACTAATGACAAGCCCGAACTGACTCTGCCCGGTCACACAGCCGATGCCGATGGCAACTTCGTTATTTCCATTACGGATATCCCTGCGTTCAACGGGGTCCCCGGAGTAGTGAAGGGCACTTTTGGGAAGGAAGACGCCGATAGCAATGACAGCCATACGTTCCATGTGGTGCGAAGCGATACGCCTGTTTCCGACGGCGATCCTGACCAGTTCGACAGCTATGATCCCGTGGCGATGCAGGGAAACCAGACCGTGGTGGAGGGAAAGTACGGCAAACTGATCCTGAACGCCGATGGGACGTACAGCTACAAGCTGTATGGTCCCAGCGACACGGAACATAAGGATGCCTATGAGGCCATCAAGCGTCTGGATGACGGTGCGTCGCTCCCCGATCCTGACAGTTTCCATGTGGCAGTACAGGACAAGAACGGTGCCTTCGATATCGAGACCATCACCTTCCCCGTCACGGGCAAGGACAACACCCCCCTTGTCAGCAAGGATACGGTCTATGTGAAGGAAGAGGGCGTGTATGATGTCGATAATCCGGCTACGACGGACAGGAATCCTGATTCGTTCAATAATGTGACCAGTGAGACCGTCGGCCGCGACGAGATCACTGATTCCTCGCAGCATCGCCACGAAGTCTCCGGCAAGCTGACGATTAAGGACTGGGAAGACGACGCCGACCGTTCTGACGGGGAAGAGACGTACTTCGATCTTGGCGGGCTCACATTCTCTGTATCCGGAACAGGTGAAGACGGTGGCACGTCTGCTGCGGTCAGCCAATCGTCCCGTGCCGGGGAGCCGGATTCTGAGCACGGTACCTGCCAGGTTTATGAAACCAACTACGGCACGCTGACTATGTATGCCGACGGCCATTACACCTTTGAGCTGGATGCCGATGCCGTGGACTATCTGGCCGAGGGGCAGGAACTTAAGCTCAGCATCAAGGTGCCCGGCCTGGATTCTGCCGGCCATGTGGCACATGGCACGATCACCGTTGTCGTCCAGGGCAGTAACGACGTGCCGGAGCTGCGTCTGGAAAACGCGCTGTATGCGGGCGACCGTTTTGGTAGCGGCGTGCTGGTGACGGACGACGATACTTCGGACGGCATCTCCTTCACCGTAGTGGAAAAGGGTAGTGACGGCGAAGGCAGTGATGTCTATACGGGCAAAGTCAGCGGTGCGGATGCCGATAACAACGCCCACCTCTCCTATGGGGTCGCGTCCGGCAAGCACGGTACGGATGAGGCTAGCTCGGATGACCTAGATGCCCGGCACGAGGCTTTCATGGACAATGTGGCCGAAGGGGAATACGGCAAGCTCATCATCAATGCTGACGGCACCTACCGTTACGAACTTAACGAGAAGGCCAACGATCTTGCCGAAGGCGAGCAGGAGAGCGATACCTTCACCATCTATGTGAAGGACGAGCATGGTGCCTGGACGGCACAGGAAGTGACCTTTACCGTCCAGGGCAGCAATGACCTTGCCCTGGTGGATGCCGGCTCGCATACCATCAGCGTCAATGCCGGTGACCTGGTCTACAATACCAATACAGACCTTACAGATGATGCCCGGGATCCCGTCTATGACAACAATGTCGCGGCAGAATCCGGCAGCATGACCGTGCAGTGGCAGGAAAACTCGCCGGAGACGCAGCATTTCGGTTTTGCTGTGGAGGGCAAGATCCTTGAGCCGGACAGCGAAGGCGGCAATACCTATACCTTGAAGGGGCCTGATGGGACCGTATACGGTACGCTGACCCTGACGGTCTCCGAAGACGGCACGAGCGCCTCCTATACGTTCGAGTTGAACGATGACTGGGGCGACGGACTGGATCCCAACGCGAAGGTCAACGTCAGCGATCTGCTGAAGGGGCTGGAAGTCATCGCCTATGATGATCGGCATCGTGGCCCGGATGGAGAGCTCCAGTACACGGGTCAAAAGCTCAACATCTATGTCACGGGCAACAACAACCGTCCCGACCTGGAGCTGGGGGATGCGGCTGACCGGCATATCGACCTGGGCGAAACGGGCGCGGGGACCCTGTGTCCGTCCGTCAGCGGCCGGCTGGAAGGCTCGGACCCGGATCCTTCCCATCAGGGTGAGACCAGCCTGCGTTACGGTTTTGAGACCAGCGGCCAGGTGCAGGCTGACAGTGAAGGCTATGGCATCCTGCAACTGGATCCTGTTACTGGTAAATATACATATACCGTGACCCATCCTGACAAGCTCATCGGGCTGGCAGACGGTAAAACGACGACGGTGACCTTCAAGGTGAAGGTCACGGATCCGCTCAAGGGCACTTCGGAATACAAGGACCTGACCTTCACGCTGGAAGGCAAGGGAGATGATGCCGTCATCGTCCAGCCTGACGCCCATGTGACGGAATTTGGTAAAGAGCCCGGTGACCATGTGGACGGTAAGCTTGACTTCTACGACGGTGCGCTGACCCTGAACACCGAGCAGGCCGATGGATTCTGGGGCGATGCCCAAAATAATGGCGATGTGGAGTGGAGGCTCACCAGCGAGGGGGCCAATGAGGGGACAGATGAGGATGGCCGCACCTATACGGAGTACAAAGGCGAATATGGCACCCTCAAGGTCTATGAGGACGGCAGCTATACCTATAAGCTGCATGACGGGGCGCAGAAGCTGGCGGAAGGCCAGCAGGTCAAGGATCACTTCTCCGTCAGTGCTTCCGTGACTGACGGCGATGGCGTGCAGCATACGGTGGATCGCGATATCTCCATGCAGATCACCGGTACCAATGATGCGCCCACTCTTGAGCCTGATCACGGGACGTTCGAAGAGGGAAAGAACATCACCGTCACCAAAAACGATTTCGACAGCAGTGATGGCGGCATGACGAAGACGGGCCAGGCCAATGGTGATGATGTCGACACGTTGGACAAGTCGAAGCTGACCTATACGCTTGTGGACGATAACGGCAATCCCGTGACCGTACTGCAGACGGAATACGGCAGTGTGACCATCGATCCCACCACCGGCAAGTATACCTACATCCTGAACAACGAGAGCAAGGCGGTGCAGAGGCTCGAAGCAGGGGAGATGGCCAAAGACCACTTCACGGTGAGGGTCACGGATCCTCATGGGAAATCTGCCGACAAGACCATTGAGGTGCAAATCAATGGTGCGGATGAGGCAGGAGGTGGTACCGCGCCTGTGCGTGATGACATGGAGATCGACGGCGGGCGTGAAGACCATATCTGGGAAGATGGCACGCACAAGCCCGTTTCCGATGACATGGTCTGGGATCCCGTGACCGGTCAGGAGGTCCCGGCTTCTGACAAGGAGGCTTCCGTCAGCGGCGGTGTGGGGCCCAACCCCGAAAACCCCGGCCTCAGCCAGGACAGCAACCGGGTGGAAGGTGCGCCCGGCACGGTCGGAGGATCGCAGTTCGGGGCCGCTACCTCGCTTGACGGTCCCCAGTCCCAGGTAGTGGAAGGCACGTATGGCTATCTGACCATCGACCCTGCCACGGGGGATTATGTCTATACGCTCTATAATGATAATAAGGAGGTCCAGGCCCTTGGGGAAGGAGACTCTCTGAAGGAAGACTTTTACCTGATGTGGAACGGTCAGCTCGTCATGAACCCCGACAGTGGCGACCCGTGCAACATCACGGTCACCATCACGGGGACCAAAGATGCTCCCGTCATCCAGGCGTCGGACACCAGCCTGTCTGTCCAGGAAACGGCGGGCAGCAATGGTGACTATTCGTCGGCCACCGGCGAGCTCACGCTTGTCGATGTGGACGCCGGAGACACAGCGGAGCTTACGGATGCCGAAGGCAAGGCCTACCAGGATGGGGACGTCATCGAGACTCCCAAGGGGAAGGTGACGCTGCATCAAAATGATAATGGTAGCTGGTCCTACAGTTATCAGTATACCGGTGGCAATCTGGCCGAAGGCGAGACCGATTCGGATGGCTTCAGCCTGTATGTAAAGGATGACGATGGCCTGATGACGAAGCAGGACTTCACTGTCACCATTACGGGCGCGAACGATGCCCCCACGGTCAACTCCGTGCCTGGTCTGGAGCCCGTGGAGGATGGCAGCTCCGTGTTCGGCGCGCTCGTCGGTGCGGGGGGGCTCTTTACGGATGACGGCCCGGACGGCAAGCTGTCCTTTGCCGTCTCTGCCGAAGAGGGCGGTGACAAGGGCATGTGGGCACAGGGGCAGTACGGCCGCCTGTTCATCGACCTTTCCGGTCCCGAGCCTGTGTACCGCTACTATCTGGACAATTCCAGTGATGCCGTGCAGGAACTCGGCCCCGACGATATCGTGCAGGATACCTTCTGGATCACGGCTTCTGACGGGCAGGGGGGCGAGACCTCCACGCAGATTACGGTCAACGTTTCTGGCGCGGATGACGTTCCGCAGTTCAGTGTGGGCGATACTATCCTGATAAAGGAAGGTCAGACGAACGAGGAGGGCGGGGATATCTCCGTCACCCGACCGATCGAGACCGTTATCATCGACAGAGATGACAAGGGTACGGAAGAAGATCCCGGCTACAGCTTCGCCTTCAGCAATGATGGTTCGGATCCCCAAAAGGTGGAGACGGCCTACGGGACCTTCACTATCAATGAGGACGGCAGCTTTACCTTTACGCTGGATAACGACGCCGATGCGGTGAAGGAGCTCAAGCTGGGGCAAATCAAGGATATCAAGCAGACGATCTACCTGAAGGATGCGTCCGGCCAGTATCACGAACAGACCATCCACGTGAGCATCACAGGGACCAACTCCGCTCCCGAACTGGAGGCCATGACCGGAAGCGTGACAGAAGACGGTAGCACAAGCATCAATGTGGCTGTGCATGATCCTGACGCCGATGCCGGTGATGTGCTCCGCTACGGCTTTGCGGAATTGACCGAGGCGGAGATCGAAAAGGGCTGGAGCCTTTCGCCGGATGGCAAGACCCTGACCACGCAATACGGGACGGCCATCATCCATGCCGACGGCACCATCACCTATACGGCGAACAGGGATCAGCATCTGGGCGCCGGAGAACAGGACCAAGAAACCTTCCGGGTACAGGCCTCGGACAAGTTCGGAGCTGTTTCGGATCCCGGTAAAGTGACCGTGACCATCACCGGCAGCAATGATGCGCCCTCTCTGACGGAAGGGACGGACGGCAGCCTGGTCATCTCGGATCCCGACACGCACGATACGCATACCCTGCATATGTCGGGGGGCCTGTCGTTGGAGACGGAAGGCGATATCGTGCTCGAAAGCCTGCCCGCCGAAGGGAAGAGCTTTGCTGTCCTCGATGAAAACGGTAATGTCGTGGGTGAACTGCATGTGGTCTATGATGCGGCTACCGGCAGTTTTTCCTACGAGTTCACGGCAGATGCGGACTACAGCGACTCGCTGGGGCATGGCCAATCCGTCTCGCTGGATTTCAGTCTGCAGGTCAGCGACGGCACGGCCAACAGCAATGCGATCCCGGGCAGTGTCACCATCGAAAGTACCAATCTCCCTCCCGTCATCGGGGAGAAGGGTACTCCCGGCGAAGACACTAACGTCGGCACTGTTGCCATCACCGACAGCAATGCCGACAGCCTGACCGTCTTCGTGCGTGCGGGCGACGAGCCGATCCCCATCGGTGCCGATCCCGTGGATATCGGAGGCGTTCGCTACAGCTATGACGGAACGCTGCATTATGAGATCCTGCCGGACCTGACCGCCGGTATGGAGCCCGGAGCCACAGGAACGCATGAGGTGACCCTGGTGGTGGATGACGGGCACGGTACGGTGGACCAGCAGGTCTCCTTGCCCCTGATCAGCACCAATACGCCGCCGGAAGCGCAGGAACCGGAGTTCGGTCCCTTCGATCTGCTGGCGGGCACGGTTGCCGGTTCGCTGAAGGCCTCGGACAACAGCCCCGAGGGCGTCCGGCTGAATTTCAGCCTTGCTACCGGGGCAGAAGTGGCCATGGCTGCCTTTGGCATAGTGACGGTGCATGAAGATGGCACGTTCAGCTATACGCTGGATCCCGATCGCCGCGGTGAGGCCACGGAGGACAGCTTCACCATCCGCGTCAGTGACGGACATGGCGGTGTGACGGACAAGGTGATCACTCTGGATCTGACCCGCTTCGACAGTACGGAAAACGCCGGGGCCGGCAATGATGTCCTTCAGGCCGACGCGGAGCAGAGCCTGTTGCATGGCCTAGCGGGGCAAGACACACTGGTCGGCCATGAGGGGGACGATTCCCTCTATGGTGATGGCGGTGATGATGTCCTGTATGGCGGTCTGGGCCAGGACCTGCTGGAAGGCGGTGAAGGGCATGATCTGCTGTTCGGTGATGGCGACCAGAACAGTCTGGATGCCCTGGCAGGCAGTCTGGAGACAGAGGCCTCGGCGGATGGCATGACAGCGGCACTGGAAGGCCTTGATGCCGATGGACTGACTGAGTTCGCCGACCATCTGGAAAAGACCCTGGAATCCCCGCAGGATGGTGACGACAGACTCGTGGGCGGCGCTGGCGACGATTTCCTCTTTGCCGGCGGCGGTGATGACTTCCTTGATGGCGGCAGCGGCCGCGACAGCCTGTTCGCGGGATCCGGTAACGACATCATCGTCTACGACCAGCAGGATTATCTGGTCAGCGGCGGCAGCGGTATCGACTTCATGGTCTCTGACGATACGAGCCTGACGCTGGACGGATTGCTGAGCAATACCGGCAGCGACAAGCCTCTCGTCAGCGGCATCGAGGTACTGCTGAAGGGCGAGGATGCCCTGAGCCTGACCAGCATCAAGGATCTGGCCGACAGGTACGGCATCACGCTGGGAGTCAATGAAGCCGGTGAAGAAATTCTCCAGCTGGATGACCGCTGGACGAAGCAGGATGATGGCAGCTATGACTTCAACGGCGGGGCCGAAGCCGATGGCGGCCTGACGCTGGAAACCAGTCTGACACCGGTGGAGACCGGCGATCCGGCCAGCGAGGCCGTACAGCAGCAGGTCTTTACCCTGGAACACAGCAACGGTTAACCTTACATACACGGCGGGGCGGTCTTGAAGGCCGTCCCGCCTTTTGGCAGCATCCGCGGGAGCTCCCATGCGCATCCTGTTCGTCAACCACACCTTCCCGGGGGATCTGGGCCCGTTGCTGGCAGCTTTTGCCGCGCAGCCGGGGCATGAGATCCTTTTTGCCTCCTGCCGGGGCAGACGGGATTTCAGTGTGCCCGGGGTGCGGCATGTGGTCCTTTCCCCTTCCCGCTCCCGGCGTCTTGCGGGGGACGGGGCGGGCACGTCTCTGGACAGGGCCGTGGAGATGGGACGACAGGCCCTGCAGGCCTTCCGTCTGCTGCGGCAAAGCGGTTTTGTGCCGGATATGGTGCTGCTTTCTTCCGCACTGGAGCAGGGGCTGTTCCTCAGGGATGCCTTTCCTGATGCCTTTGTGGCCTGCTTTGCGGAAAGCTTGCCGTCCGACGGGCTTGCCGGGGACTGTAAAGGGCTTGTCCGCCATTTGCTGCAATGCCGCCAGATGCAGCAGAGCGATCTGGTCATCAGGCTGACGGCAGAAGCGGAAAACTGCGATCAGGAACAGCGGGGCGTCATGAGCTTGCCGTATCCTGTAGATACGGACTATTTTTCTCCCCTCACTCCAAACGGGGCATCCGGCCCGCAAGCCGGAACCCGGATTCTGTGCGCTGCCCGGGACGCGGCGGATGTCTGGCAGATGCTGCGCCTGGCGGAAGTCCTGCTGGCGCAGTGCCCGGGCTGCCGTCTGGTGCTGCTGTGCGAAAGCGCGGCAGGGCGGGAATCGCTGGCGGAGCTTGGCCTTTCCCTGCCGACCGGGATCGAGGTCCCGGAACGCCTCTCCCTGCAGGCCTATCGGGATCTGCTCCGCACGGCGGCCGTCATCACGGCCCCGGCGGCAGCGTGCCTTTCCGCGCCGGTGCTGCTGGAAGCCATGAGCTGCGGCGTGGTGCCGGTACTGGCGGGCGATGCGCCGCACTGGCCCCTGTTGCAGGAGGGCGGGGGAGGCCTCTGGTGCGGGGCGGCGGATCTGGTCCCCACACTGGCGGGCATACTGGCGCAACCGCACCAGCTGGCGGAGCTGTCCCTTGCCGCCCGCCGGACCGTGGAGCGGCATTTCCGGCGGCAGGATGTCATCCCCGGGCAGCTGGCCTTGTTGCATCAGGCACGGGCCGCGTGGCTGCGAAAAAAACAGGGCGGCGCGACGGCCTGAGGCGGCGACGCGCATGGCGGACGACCGGCAGGAGCTTGGCACGCATTCTTGCCACTTTTGCCCGCAGAGACGGTAAGTGCAGATACGATCATCACGGATCATGACAGATATAAAAAGACCGGCGGCCCAGCTGAGGCCACCGATCTTTTTCGCGTTTTCAGGGGCAGGCCATCATACGGAGGGCCTGCCTTTTATGGCGTTTTTTTAGGAGGCTGTCCGTCTCCCATGCCTTGGGGGGCGATTTCGGAAAAGATTCTTGCTGGTGCCTGTCCGGCAGGGGCTTGCCCGCCCCGTCATATCCGTTCCGGCTCCTTTTCAGCAGTCGCCGTGGGCCCCTCCCCCGTGTTTCAAAAACTACATCCCGGGCTTCATGCCCGCGGGCCAGAACGAGGAGTTCCGGCGGCCTTCGCCGTCCAGGGCCCAGCCGATCCCCCAGCCGGCCAGCGAAAAGGCAAAACCCACGAAGAAGGGCGGCAGCGCGGCCAGCGAAGGCCAGGGCATGGGCAGGATGGCGAACTGCGGGTGCGTCATGAGGTACCAGAGCATGCAGCTCACGAAGCCCGCAGCGCAGCTGCACCAGGCGGCCAGGCTGCTGCGCTTGCCGAAGCGCACCAGGGCCACATAGGCCACCAGTACCGTGGAGCCCACGATGCTCCAGCTGGTGGTGCAGAGCATGGCGATGATCTGTCCCTTGATCTGGGCACAGCCGCCGCTGAGCAGCACACAGAAGACGATGCCCGCAAACCACATGCCGCGCGAGGTCTTGCGGCCCGGCAGGTCTTCGGCGATGGCCGCCACGGCGATGTGGAAGATGGCCGTGGCCGTGGACAGGGAAGCCGAGACGATGGCCAGCACGAAGAGCTGCAGGCCGATGTCGGGCAGCAGCATCTTGACCAGGGCGGGCATGACGTCATCGGGCGAGGCCACTTCGGGCATGAACAGGCGGGCCAGGCTGGCCACATAGTAGGCACCGCCCACCAGCACGGTCAGCACCAGCATGGCCAGCGGCGTGATGCGGTTGACCTGCCGGGCGGAGTTGAGGGCAAAATGGCGCTGAATCATCTGGGGCTGCGCCCAGACCGCCACGGACGTGACGATGACCAGCGAGATGATGAACCAGCCCTGTCCGCCGTCGGCCAGCGAGACGAAGCCGGTATTGGCCGTGGCGGTGGGCGCCAATTCCGCCAGCCGGGCCATGCCTTCCACCGGGCCGCCCACCTTGTCGAACACGGCCACGGTGAGCATACAGATGCCCACCAGCATGACGAAGCCCTGCATGGCTTCGGTATAGAGCACGCCGCGCAGGCCGCCCATATAGATGGCCGCCGCCACCAGCAGGGCCACGATCCAGACCAGCAGCCAGACGGGCACGGGCATGATCTGGGCCAGGAGCAGGGCCGCCCCCTTGATGACGGCCGAGGCATAGACGCCCAGGAACACGGCAAAGATCAGGGCCAGACAGCGGCCCAGCAGGGGACTGCGGTGGCCGTTGGCCAGCAGCTGCACCGGGGTGCGGGCCTGCAGGTTGCGCTGGCACAGGCGGGTGGGCCAGGCCAGATAACGATAGACGATCCAGGTCCCCAGCCAGACGTTACCGGCGGCCACCAGCAGCATCTGCATGCCGTAGGCATAGGCCAGACCGCCAAAGCCCACCAGGGCCACGGCGGAGATATAGGTAGCCACATAGGCAAAGGCCTGGATGCCGAAACCCACGCGGCCCGAAACCATGACATCATGCCCGCTGCCCTTGCGGGACAGCCAGATGAACAGGGCGATGTAGCCGCCCCAGATGAGGACATCGGCCAGCATCTAGCGCCCCCTTCCCTGACGGATCAGGCTGAAGAGGGAAAGCACCAGCGCGGCCAGCAGCGAAAGCACCGCCAGCAGCACCGGAGCGTCCGCCAGCCCCAGAACGGAAAACAGTTCCATACGCAACTCCGGTTACGGTCTGACGGGAACGGCAGGGAGCCGCCTCCCGAATATAGACAGCGTAGACGGAAGTGCCGTCCCGAGGCAAGTCCATTTTCCGTTTTTCGGCGGAAAGGCGATACTCTCCGGCCCCGGACCGGAAGGCGGAAAGGGGGCTAAGCAGCCGGGGGCCATAAAAAAAGGGCCCCGCAGGGCCCTTGGGTACGGAAGTCGGATGCGATCAGCGCTTCCAGGGCGTGATGGCGCACTTGATGCAGTCGTCCTGTCGCTGTTCGAAGATGCGGTAGCCCTCCAGGATCTTGTTCAGGGGCAGGCTGTGGGTGATGAGCGGGTTGGTGTCGATGCGGCCGCGCTCGATGAGGCGGATCAGCTCCGCGCTGTGGGTGGCGTCCACACCGCCGGTACGGAAGGTCAGGTTCTTGCCGTACATCAGGTGCAGGGGCAGGCTCTGCGCTTCTTCATACATGGCCACCACAGCCACGGTGGCATTGGGGCGGGCCACTTTCCAGGCGGTCTGGAAGGTATCGTGCCCGCCCGCGCATTCGATGACCGCATCGGCGCCCAGACCGCCGGTGGCGTCGAGGATGCGCGCTTCCACGTCATCCGCGGCGGCGTCGATGGTCAGGTCGGCATAACCGCGTTCCTGCGCCAGCTGCAGGCGGCTGGGCAGGATGTCCACGGCGATGACCTGCGCGGGGCCGAACAGGCGTGCGCACTGCATGGCGCACAGGCCCACAGGTCCGGCCCCCAGCACGGCCACGCTGTAGCCGGGGCGGATGGCGGCCAGTTCCGCACCAAAGTAACCGCTGGCCAGCACGTCGCCCACCAGCAGTACGTCCTGATAGGACAGGGAATCGGGGATGGGGTCGAGGCCGTTGTCCGCAAAAGGCACGCGCACATACTCGGTCTGGCAGCCGTCGATGCGGCAGCCCAGCTCCCAGCCGCCGTGACGGCAGTTGTTGACGTAGCCCTGGCGGCAGAACCAGCAGGTACCGCAAAACGTTTCCACATTGGCGGCCACACGCTGGCCGGGGCGCACTTTGCGCACCTCGCTGCCCGTTGCCACCACTTCGCCCACGAATTCGTGCCCCAGCACCGTGCCGGGCAGGGCACGCGGTACCGCGCCGTTGCGGATATGCAGGTCACTGGCGCAGATGCTGGAAAGTTCCACTTTGACGATGGCGTCGCGCGGATCCTGTATCTGCGGCAGGGGACGTTCCTCCAGCCGCAGGTCGTTGGTACCGTGATAGACCAGTGCATGCATGGTTTCAGCCATAAGCCCCTCCTTGTGCGGACATGCAGCCGTCATATCCGTCCACTATGGCGGGCTTTGGGCAGTGTGTAAAGCGTTCCCGCCCGGCCTGTCCGGCCGGGGCTTCATGGGACGGGCCGTCCCGCGGCATCAGGACTTGCGGATGAGCGTGGGCAGGTCGTCTTCCGTGGAGCAGAAGCGTTCCCAGCGGAAATCGCGGCGGTCTTCCAGCAGGCGGGGGACAAGGTCCGGCACATCGGCGGGCCAGAAACAGTCAGGGCGGGGGTGGTGCACGCCCGGTCGTCCGGCCTGCGGGCGGCAGGCAAGTATGGCTTGCCGCCATTGCGTCGGGATGGCCTCCAGACCGTACACGGCCCCCAGCAGGGCCCCGCAGATGGCGGCGTTGGTGTCCGTATCACCGCCGCGCCGCACGGTATCCACCACGCCTTCCTCCAGCGTGGGCGCGTGCAGCAGCTGCCACAGGGCATTGTGCAGGGCGATGCGGACCCAGCCCATTTTGTGTACATAATCCGCAGGCGCTTCGTGCGGCGCCTGCTCCAGGATCTCGTACAGACAGGGCTCAAGCCGCTGCCGCCGGGCAAGCCTGAGCAGCCAGGCGTACAGGTCCTGGGGAGAATCGCCGCTGCGGATGGCCTGCGCGATGAGGCAGGCATACAGGGCATTGGCCTGCTGGCAGACCGGATGGGCATGGGTCAGGGCCGCATCCTGCTGCGCCCAGCGGGCCACGTCGTGCCAGT
>OOIG01001092.1_pt1 | contig 21080 bp, 21 predicted proteins | sample 1692091 | NCBI WGS metagenome assembly OOIG01 (sample SAMN06348188, study PRJEB24527) | human gut metagenome | biome: human gut; feature: ankylosing spondylitis patient; material: feces | host: Homo sapiens | place: China | collected 2015-10 | reverse complement strand
TTGAAAAATAGCTTTTTAAGCTATTTTTCGCTTACAAGGTGTTTTTCCGCCGCGCATGTCAGCGGAAAAACAGAGATGCGGCGTGAACGCCGCAGAAATAGGATTTGGGGTTTATTGACAGACTGTAAATATAATATTCGGAATTCGTAATGCGGAATTAAATGAATTTTTTATGCTTTGATTGTATATTGCGGTTAAAAAGCACCAAATATCATATATAGAGACAAAAACCTTGACAAGAGTGCCGTTTTGAATGTAAAATATATATTGATTGCAATGTTTATTGGTATCGGTAAGTGAGAGCCGATATTTTTATAAAGAAAAAAGAAAAATACGGAGGAAATCTATTTAATGAATGAAACAAACGAAAAAAAGAATGTAAGTAAGAGTACGGGAACAAGCGGAAGATACAGAAAGACCCCCGCCAAAAAGACGGCGGAAGCTCCTAAGGCTGCGGGAAAGCCCGCGGCACAAAAGACCGCGCAAAAGCGCACAGGCACTGCTGCAAGCAAAACAAGAAGCTATACGCCCAGAAAAAACAACAGCGCAAGAAATAAAAAGCCGCTTAAAATAATACCGCTGGGCGGTCTAGGCGAGATAGGAAAGAACATAACCCTGTATGAATATGACGGCGATATGTTCCTGGTGGACTGCGGAATGTCCTTTCCTGATGAGGAAACTCCCGGTATTGATATTGTAATACCCGATTTTACCTATGTGCTTGAAAACAAGGATAAAATTAAAGGTATGGTAGTAACCCACGGGCACGAGGACCACATAGGCGCAATACCGTATTTGCTGCGCAATTTCAATGTGCCGATATACGCCACCCGCCTGACAATCGGGCTTATAGAGGGCAAGCTTAAGGAGCACCGCCTGTTATCCAGTGCAAAGCTCAACACGGTAAGCCCGGGCGAAACGGTAAAGCTGGGCAAATTTACGGTTGAGTTTATACACGTTAACCACTCAATACCCGATTCGGTGGGCTTTGCCATAACCTGCGGCGCGGGAACGGTGGTGCAAACGGGCGACTTTAAAATTGATACTACCCCGATTGACGATTTTGTTATAGATATAGGCAGATTTTCAGAGCTTGGCAAGCAGGGCGTTTTAGCGCTTATGTCCGACTCTACAAACGCCGCAAGACCGGGTTACACACCGTCCGAGCGTATTGTGGGCGAGACCTTTTCAAAATTCTTCAGCCAGGCGGGAGACAGCCGCATTATAGTTGCGACCTTCTCCTCCAACATTCACCGTATTCAGCAGATAATCGACGAAGCGGTGCACTGCGGCAGAAAGGTTGCGGTTTCGGGCAGAAGTATGATAAACGTTGTAAGCGTTGCGTCGGAACTCGGTTACCTCAACGTGCCTGATAATGTGCTGGTTGATATTGATATGATAAAGAACTACCCGGCTAACGAAATGGTTATAGTTACAACGGGCAGTCAGGGCGAGCCTATGTCGGCACTGCACCGCATAGCCTTTTCAGAGCACAGGCAGGTTGAAATTATACCGGGGGATATGATTATAATTTCGGCAAACCCCATTCCCGGCAACGAAAAGCTTGTTAATAAGGTTATAAACGAGCTTATGAAACGCGGCGCAAACGTGGTATATGAAAGAATGTACGACGTTCACGTTTCGGGTCACGCCTGCCAGGAAGAATTAAAGCTTATGATGAGCATTATAAAGCCGAAATACTTTATTCCGCTGCACGGCGAGCAGATGCACCTGGTAAAGCATGCAGGGCTTGCGCGGCAGATGGGAATCCCTGAGGATAATATTTTAATAGCCTCAAACGGCAGTGTTATTGAGGTATCGGATAAAGCGCTTAAATCCACCGAAACCGTTCAGGCAGGCAGGGTACTGGTTGACGGTCTCGGCGTGGGTGATGTGGGCAGTATTGTTCTGCGTGACAGAAAGCACTTAGCGGACGACGGTATTATAATAATCGCCGTATCGATAGACAGTGTTACCCACGCTATAATATCGGGTCCCGACGTGGTGTCCCGCGGATTTGTGTACGTTAAGGAATCCGAAAGAATGATGAACGATATAAGCCACCTTGTGTGCGATACGGTAGAGTACTCGATGTCTGCCGGTATTCGCGACTGGGCGACGGTTAAAACAAAAATCAAGGAGCGCGTATCGCGTTATGTAACCACCAAAACGCGCCGTGCGCCTATGATTCTTCCCATAATAATGGAGGTTTAAAGCAGATGAAGGTTGTATTGTTACAGGATGTTAAGGGTCACGGTAAAAAAGGCGAGCTTTGCAATGTATCGGACGGCTACGCCCGCAATTTCCTTTTCCCGAAAAAACTGGCGGTAGAGGCGGATAATGCCGCTTTAAACGAGCTTAAAAACCGCGAGGAGGCAAAGGAGCACCACCTTAAAGAGGAAATTGCCGCGGCAAATGCGCTTGCCGAAAAATTAAACGGTAAAACCGTTACAATTACGGCAAAGGCAGGCTCGGGCGGCAGGCTCTTCGGCTCGGTTACCTCGAAGGAAATAGCGGCTGAAATTAAAAACGCCTTCGGCACCGAAATTGACCGCAAGAAAATGAACGTGGCGGATATAAAGGCTTTCGGTGAATACACTGCCGAAATTAAGCTGCACAAGGGCATTTCCGCAAAGCTGACGGTTAAGGTAACGGAGTAAAAAAGATGGCTGAAGAAAAGCTTATCTACGACCTTGACGGTGCGCGTCTGCCCTATTCGGTTGAGGCGGAGCAGGCGGTTTTGGGGTCTATTATTATTGACCCCAAGTGCCTGAATGATGTTGCAACATCAGTTAAAGCCGAATACTTTTACATTCCGCAGCACCGTGAAATATATTCGTCACTGGCTGAAATGTATGAATTAAGCCAGACTATCGACTTTGTATCCCTGCTTGAAAAGCTGAAACGCGACGGCGTTTACGACGAGGCGGGCGGTAAAGCATATCTCACTCAATTGGTGCAAACCGTTCCGTCTGCCGCAAACGTGCTTACATACGTTGCGATAGTAAGGGAGCGCTATTACGCGCGCTCGCTTATGACGGCAGCACAGGATATTATAAAGGATATTAACGATAACGCGCTCGACTCGGGGCGCTTGCTTGACAGTGCCGAGCAGCGTATTTATGAGATCCGCCAGGGCAGGGAAATTACGGGTCTTACGCATATTAAAAGCGTAATTGAAAACGAGACTTACGACCGTTTATCCAAAATGGCAGACCCCGAAACCCGCGCAGACTATATAGGCATACCCTGCGGTATAGGCGAGCTTGACAGGATGATAACGGGGCTTAATAAATCCGACCTTATAATCCTCGGCGCGCGCCCGGGTATGGGTAAAACCTCGTTTGCGCTCAATATTGTGCGAAACGTGGCGGTTAATACCGGCAGAACGGTCTGCTTTTTCTCACTTGAAATGACCCGCGACCAGTTGGCGCAGCGTATGCTTTCGAGCGAGGCTGGCATAAAGAGCGAAAAGCTGCGCACGGGCGAGCTTGACGAGGACGAGTGGACAAGGCTGGCGCAGGCGGGCGACGCGCTTTCAAAGGCGGATATTTATTTTGACGAAACTTCATCCATAACCGTGCCGGAAATGAAAGCGAAGCTCAGAAGAATGAAAAAGGTAGACCTTGTGGTTATAGACTATTTGGGTCTTATGCACTCCGCGCGGCAGATAGATAACCGCGTGCAGGAAATTTCGGAAATCACCAGGAATCTTAAAATAATGGCTAAGGAGCTTAAGGTTCCCGTTATTGCCTGCGCGCAGCTTTCGCGCGGCACCGAGGCAAAGGGTAAATCGCACAAGCCGGCGCTTTCCGATTTGAGAGATTCGGGTTCTATTGAGCAGGACGCGGATATAGTGCTTTTCCTCTACCGCGACGCATATTATGACAGCGAAAAGGCGGACGACGAGGATTTAAGCGACCAGACAAAATCGGAGTGTATTGTAGCTAAAAACCGCCACGGCGAAATAGGCACAATACCCCTGCATTGGGACGGTCAGTTTACAAGGTTTACTTCTGTGGATGTGTTCAGATAATGGAAGAAAAGGTTTTAAGCGCCGTAAATCGCTTTTCGCTGCTCACGGGCGGGGAAAAGGTTACGGTGGCGCTCTCGGGCGGGGCAGACTCGGTATCGCTTTTGTTCGCGCTGCTGCGGCTGCAAAAAAGGCTTAATATCACCGTTTCGGCGGCGCATTTCAACCATATGATACGCGGCGCTGAGGCGGACAGGGACGAGGCTTTTGCCCGCGAGCTTTGCGAAAGGCTCGGCGTTCCGATTATTGCGGGGCGGGGAGACGTTCCGAGGTATGCTGCGAAAAATAAAATAAGCGAAGAAGCCGCGGCGCGGGAGCTTAGATATGCTTTTTTGGAAAAAACAGACGGGCTTGTTGCTACCGCGCACACCGCAAGCGATAATTTTGAAACGGTGCTTTTCAATTTAACGCGCGGCGCAGCGCTCGGCGGGCTGTGCGGAATACCGCCGAAAAGGGGCAAGTTTATCCGCCCGCTGCTTTTCTGTACAAGGGAAGACGTGGAGCAATATTGCAGAGAAAACCGCCTTGATTTTATTACCGACAGCACCAATTTATCCGACGATTACACACGGAATAATATAAGACACAACGTAATACCTGTTTTAAAGGAGATAAACCCATCAGCCGAAGCAGCGGTTATGCGCACGGTTTTATCGCTTTCGGAAACAAACGATTTTATAACGGGTATTGCAGATAAATTTTTATCGGATAATATAAAAGAGGGTGGATTGTGCGTTACTTCACTGCCACACCCCGCAGCCGCAAAGGCGGCTATAAGGCGGTTTACGGAAATACAGGCGGGCTTTCAGCCCGATAACGCGCATACCGACGCGCTATATAATATCGCCCAAAACGGCGGGCGGACAAGCCTGCCCGAAAATTTTGAGGGAATTTGCAAAAACGGCATACTGAAAATTGAAAGCATAAGCGGCAAAAAGGGCAAAAAATACCTGTTCCGCGTTAAAACCGAGCGGCGAATTAACGATTTATTTACAAAAAACGAAAAAGTTAATAATTTGTTATTAAAAAATTCGATTGCCTGTGATAAAATTATAGGAAAATCAGTATTGAGAACAAGGCAGCCCGGCGACAGCATAAGGCTTGCGGGACGCGGGTGCACCAAAACTCTCAAAAAACTTTTTTGCGAGCTTGCCGTACCCGAGGATATGCGGGCGTATATTCCCGTAATTGCCGACGATAAGGGCGTTATTTGGATATACGGCGTGGGAGTGGCCGACAGATGCGCAGTTACGAAAAAAACAAAGGAAATTACGGTTATTACCGCCTCGGCGGAGCAAAATATTACGGACTAAGGGGTTGAACGAATTGTCGCTTGACAAGGATGTTGAAAAAATTCTGGTAACGGAGGAAGAAGCAAAAGAAATTTGCAGGCGCTTGGGCGAGCAGATTTCAAAGGACTACAAAGGCAAGCGACTGCTGCTTGTAAGCGTGCTTAAAGGCGCGGTAGTGTTTATGGCGGATTTAATGCGCTCGATAACCTGCGACTGCCAAATTGATTTTATGGCGGTATCCTCTTACAGCGGAACTAAAACCACGGGCGTTGTTAAATTCAAAAAGGACCTTGATATTGACCCGGACGGTTGCGACATACTGCTGGTTGAGGATATTCTCGATTCGGGCGTTACGCTGGCTTACCTTAAAAACGTTTTGATGGACAGAAACGCCGCCAGCATTAAGGTGTGCGCGTTTTTGGATAAGCCCGCAAACCGCCGCGCGGATATTCAGGCGGACTATGTGGGAAAAGTAATACCGGATGAATTTGTAATCGGCTACGGGCTTGATTACAATGAAAAATACAGAAATTTGCCTTATGTCGGGGTTTTATCACCTAAGGTTTACGCCGACAAATAGGAAAGGAGCTTTAAACCCTTGAACAAGAATTTGAAAAATGTGCTTTTGTTTATAGGAATCCCCATTGCGTTTATAATCTCAGTGCTTTCGGTCTCCTATCTTTCCAAAAACACGGTAGAAACAAAATACTATGAGATTGTTGAAATGGTTAAGGAAAACAAGATTTCCGAGTTCAGCCTTAACCTGCACAGCGGTCAGCTTATCTACACAAAGCGTGACGACGGCAAGAGCTACCGCTATACGGTTGCCGATCCATCAATTTTTTATTATGATGTTAAAGATAAGCTTTCGGAAATTAACGAACAAAACAGCGGCACCGATAAAATAATCAAGTACGATTACAAATCGGGCGGCGAGACGGCATGGATTATGAACCTGCTGCCGACCCTTATAACCGTGGGTGTAATGGTAATATTCTGGGTATTCATTATGAAGCGTATGAACGCCTCAATGGGTACGGATAAAACCATGGGCTTTGGCAAGGCTAAGGTTCGCAAGGACGACGGCAGACGTAAAACCACATTTGCCGACGTTGCGGGAGCAGACGAGGAAAAGGAAGAAATGGCTGAAATAGTCGATTTCCTTAAAGACCCGAAAAAATACAACGAATTGGGTGCTAAAATACCCAAGGGCGTTTTGCTTGTGGGCCCTCCCGGAACGGGTAAAACCCTGCTTGCGCGCGCGGTTGCGGGCGAGGCGGGAGTTCCCTTCTTCTCAATTTCGGGCTCTGACTTCGTTGAAATGTTCGTAGGCGTGGGCGCTTCGCGTGTGCGCGACCTTTTCGGCGAGGCAAAGCGCGAGGCTCCGGCTATTATATTTATTGACGAGATTGACGCGGTAGGCCGTCAGCGTGGCGCGGGTCTCGGCGGGGGTCATGACGAGCGCGAGCAGACTTTAAACCAGCTGCTTGTTGAAATGGATGGCTTTGGCGCTAACGAGGGCGTTATAGTAATGGCGGCTACCAACCGCCCCGATATTCTGGATAAGGCGCTTTTGCGCCCGGGTCGTTTCGACCGTCAGATAACCGTAAACTACCCCGATGTTAGGGGCAGGGAAGAAATACTCAAGGTTCATTCAAGAGGAAAGCCGCTCGGACCCGATGTAAACCTTGCTACTATTGCAAAATCCTCCTCGGGCTTTACCGGCGCAGACCTTGCAAATCTGCTTAACGAGGCGGCATTGCTTGCGGTGCGTCACGGTAAAAAGGCGATTACACAGCAGGAAATCGAAGAGGCTACAATTAAGGTTGTTATGGGCGCGGAGAAAAAATCGCACATTGTATCGGATAAGGATAAAAAGGTTACCGCATACCACGAGGCGGGGCATGCAATCGTTTCCTACTTCTTACCCACGCAAGACCCCGTACACCAAATTTCCATTATTCAGCGCGGTATGGCTGCCGGCTATACTATGTATCTGCCGGTTGATGAAAAGGGTCATACCTCTAAAAAGCAGCTTGCCGAGCAGATTTGCTCTTTACTCGGCGGCAGAGCGGCGGAACAGCTGACGCAGGACGACGTTTGCACGGGCGCGTCTAATGATATTGAGCGCGCAACCGCCCTTGCAAGGCAGATGGTTACCAAGTTCGGTATGAGTGACAAGTTAGGTCTTGTAACCTACGGTCACGATGATAACGAGGTATTCTTAGGCCGCGATTTCTCATCCACCCCCAACTATTCCGAAAAGACCGCGGCGGTTATTGACGAAGAAATAGAGGCTGTGGTAATGAAGCAGTACGCAAAGGCTTTGGAACTTTTAAACGGCGCTATGCCCAAGCTCCACGAGGTTGCAAAGGTTCTGTTTGAGAAAGAAAAAATCTCGGGCGATGAATTCAGGGCAATAATGGAACAGCAGTAAAAAGATAATTGCAAAGCTGAGGTCATTTCATCTTTTAGATGGAATGACCTTTATATATAAAGAAAAATTCAACTTTTCCTATTGACTTTATGCCGCATTGTGCTATAATAGTTTACGGAGATTAGAGATGTAAAGTACCTTGTTGCTTTGCGTCCTTTTTTATTTCAGGGGGCGTGTAATTGAAAATTGAGGTTATGGACGCGCTTGAAAGAGCGCCTATTATAGCGGCGACCGACCGCGCGGGCTGGCAAAGGGCTGTTTTGTCGGACGCGGAGGTGCTGTTTCACCTGGGCGCGGATATTATAACGGTCAGCGACGATATAAAGGCGGCAAAAAGAAACGGCAAATTTGTTTTTATACATATTGATTTAGCCGACGGAATAGGCAAAGATAAGGCGGGAATAGAGTGGCTTAAAGTCCTCGGGGCAGACGGCATTATTTCTACCCGCACCCAGCTGATACGCGCGGCGCACGATAACGGCTTGCTTGCGGTTCAGCGGTTTTTTATGCTTGACTCTAAGGGTATGCACTCGGTCGCCGAGACAATTGAAAATACCCGCCCCGATTTAATAGAAATTATGCCGGGGGTTATACCAAAAGCGTTAAGGCTTTTTTCCCGTCAGGAAATTCCAGTTATTGCGGGCGGGCTTATTGAAACAAAGCAAGAGGTAACTGCGGCGTTATCAAGCGGAGCAGTTGCGGTTTCTACCGGAAAAAAGGAATTATGGAATGAAATTTAGAATATAATATAATCTGCGGAGTTAAAGAGAGCGGAAAAAACGAACGACTGTTAAACGGCCGTTTGGTTTTTTCGCTTTTATTTTTTTTGGGAGGTGCTTTTTTATGCAGCAGATGATTTTAAATACGGTTTTAAGGGCGCTTGCCGCCGTGGTAATAGGCGGACTTATAGGCAGTGAGCGCGCGCGGCACGGCAGAGCGGCGGGTATGCGAACGCATATTTTGGTCTGCCTCGGCGCTTGTATGACGAGCATGACAAGTATGTTTGTATCGGATGCTTTGGGCAATAACGGCGACGTTTTCAGAATACCGGCTCAAGTGGTATCGGGTATAGGCTTTTTGGGCGCGGGTATGATAATACTTAAAAACAACAATATGATAACCGGTCTTACCACCGCCGCGGGCGTGTGGACAACGGCGACAATAGGCGTGGCGCTCGGCTACGGCTATTATGTGGGCGCGGTAGCGGTTACGGTGCTGTTTTTATCCACAATAGTTTTGTTTGCAAGGTTTGAGCGCAAGCGCAAATCGGCTGAGGTTATTTATATTGAAATAGATAACGCATATAAGGTGAACGCAGTATTAAAAGAGCTGGAAAGGGAAATTCCCGAAAGCTTTACCTATCAGATTTTTGCGCCGAAAAGCGGAAATCAGGGCAGCGTGGGGCTTAATGTGGTAATAGATAAACGAATAGATATGGATGTATCCGGTCTTTCATCTATTGAAAATATAGTTTTTGCAGTGGAGGAGTAAAAAAATGTTTGATGTGGCAATTATCGGCGCGGGCGTTGTGGGTGCGCTGACAGCAAGGGAGCTTACAAGGTATAAACTTTCGGTCTGTCTGCTTGAAAAGGAAAACGATGTGGCTTGCGGTGCCAGCAAGGCGAACAGCGGAATTATTCACGGCGGCTTTGACCCGGAACCGGGAACGCTCAAAGCAAAGCTTAACGTAAAGGGCGTGCCGCTTTTATACAAGGCAGCACGGGAGCTGAATGTCCCCTGTAAAAACAACGGCTCAATGGTGCTTGCGTTCGGCAAAGAGGAGGACGCGGTTATTGACGAGCTTTACGCGCGCGGAATTAAAAATGGAATAAAGGGTATGGATATTCTTTCAGGCACAGAGGCGCGTCGGCTTGAAAGCAATTTATCGGATAAGGTTACAAAGGCGCTGTTTGTTACAAACGCGGGAATAATCTGCCCCTATGCGCTGACTATTGCCGCCGCGGGCAACGCTATGGATAACGGCGCGGAGCTGCGCACTAATTATGAAGTTACGGCGATTGTAAAGGCTGAGGACGGCTTCAGGGTCTGCTCTGCCGACGGCAGGCAGATAACCGCTCGGTATCTTGTGAACTGCGCGGGCGGCTTTGCGGATAAAATAGCCGAAATCGCGGGAGACAAATTCTTTGAAATAATACCCCGCGCGGGCGAATATATGCTGCTTGATAAAAGCGAGGGCGAGACTGTATCGCACACAATATTCCAGGTGCCTACGGCAAACGGCAAGGGCATTTTGGTAACCCCCACGGCGGACGGTAATTTACTCTTAGGACCTACCGCCGAAAGGGTGGAAACGCCCGATAATACCGAAACCACGGCGGGCGGACTTAAAACGGTAGCCGAGCTTGCGAAAAAAAGCGTGCCGAGCGTTAATACCCGCGCGGTTATAACCTCTTTTTCGGGCGTGCGCGCGTCGGAGAAAAGCGGCGATTTTATTATAAAGGAATCGGACAAGATAAAGGGACTTATCCACGCCGCGGCGATAGATTCGCCCGGGCTTTCATCATCCGCCGCAATTGCGGAATATATTTCGGAGCTGCTTGAAAAGAGCGGGCTGGAATTCATCGAGAATCCCGATTTTAACGGTACGCGCGAGGACACCCACGCCTTTAAGAAAATGAGCGATGAGGAAAAGGACGAATATATAAAGAAAAACCCCGCCTACGGCAGAATCATATGCCGCTGCGAGACGGTGAGCGAGGGCGAGATAATCGACGCACTGCGCTGCAACCCCAAAGCGACGGATATTGACGGTGTTAAGCGCCGCACACGCGCCGGAATGGGAAGATGTCAGGGCGGCTTCTGTATGCCCTATGTAATGCGGCTTATTGAAAAGGAAACGGGCAAGCCGATGACCGGGATAACCAAAAAGGGCGGAAAATCAAATACTGTAACAGGCAGACTGTGAGGGGAAAAGAAATGATAAATCACGATATAGCAGTAATAGGCGGCGGTCCCGCGGGAATGGCGGCGGCAGTCGCGGCATATGACAGCGGAGTAACCGATGTTTGCATTTTAGAGCGCGAGGAGATGTTAGGCGGAATTTTAAAGCAGTGTATTCACAACGGCTTCGGGCTGCACAAATTGGGACGCGAGCTTACAGGCCCCGAATATGCGGCGGTCTACGCAGAAAAGGTAGAAGAGCGCGGAATAAAAACATACTGCGAAACTATGGTAACGGATATCTCATCCGATAAAACAGTAACCGCGCAAAGCACCGCGGGGCTGCTTAAAATTAAGGCAAAGGCTGTAATTCTTGCAATGGGCTGCCGTGAACGCAGCCGCGGCGCGCTCAACACCGCGGGAACACGCCCCGCAGGGGTATACAGTGCGGGCACGGCGCAAAAGCTTATGAACTGCGAGGGTTACTCCGTAGGCAAAAAGGTAGTTATATTGGGTTCGGGCGATATAGGGCTTATTATGGCGCGCAGAATGTCGCTTGAGGGCGCAAAGGTTGAGGCAGTCTTAGAGCTTATGCCGTATTCGGGCGGACTTAAACGGAACATTGTTCAGTGCCTTGAGGATTTCGGCATACCGCTTTATTTATCCACCACCGTGGCGGAAATTCACGGCAGGGAAAGGGTAGAGGGCGTGACAATTGCAAAGGTAGATGAAAACCGCAATATAATTGAAGAAACAAAGCGCTATATACCCTGCGATACGCTGCTTTTATCGGTAGGGCTTATTCCCGAAAACGAGCTGACCCGCAATGCCGGAATAGCAATGGACAGAATAACGAACGGCGCTACGGTAGATGAAAACCGTCAGACCGAGACAGAGGGCATTTTCGCCTGCGGAAATGTTTTGCAGGTGCATGATTTGGTGGATTATGTATCGGACGAGTCTGAAATCGCGGGCAGGGGGGCAGCGGAATATGTGCTGAACGGCGCAAATTGCGGCAAAACCGTAATCACAAAGGCGGGTAACGGCGTGCGCTATGTTCTGCCGCAGAGAATAAACGCCGATGAAAAAAATGATGTGGCATTGTTCCTGCGCGTATCTAAGCCGTTCGGCAAGGTTAAATACACCGTAAGCTCGGGCGATAATGTGCTTGCAACCGCCGTGCGGCTGAAAGCCGCGCCCGGGGAAATGGAAAAAATAGTGTTAAAGCCTGAGAAATTGGCTTTGGCAGGGGAAGAAATAACCGTCAGTCTGGAGGAAGTTAAATGACAAGGGATATGACCTGCATAATCTGTCCGCGCGGGTGCGCGCTCAAAGTTGAAATTAACGGCGATAATATAACCGTTACGGGCAACGGCTGCCCAAAGGGTAAGCAGTATGCCGTAGACGAATGTACCAACCCCACGCGCACGGTGACCTCGTCAGTCCGCGTTGAAAACCGCGAGGACACAATGGTGAGCGTTAAATCCGCAAGCCCTGTACCGAAGGATAAGATTTTTGAGGTTATGCGCCTTATAAGGGCAAAAAGCGTTTGCGCACCGGTGGGTATTGGTGATATAATAATCAAGGATGTTTTCGGAACAAATATTGTTGCGACAAAGAATATTGAATAAAACGGAGGAAAAAGCATGAAAATTGTAATCATAGGCTCTGGTATGATGGGCTCGGCAATGGCGGTTCCCGCACTTGATAACGGTCATTCGGTGGTATTGGTAGGAACTCCGCTTGATACGGAGATAATTGACGGGCTGAAAGAGAACGGTTACCACAAAACCTTAAAACGTAAGCTTGAGGGTGATATTTCTTTCAAACAGTTTGAGGAAATTAAGGGAAATATCCCTGAGTGCGATATTCTTATTTGCGGTGTTTCAAGCTTTGGGGTGGATTGGTTTGCAAAAAATGTAATTCCGCACCTTAAAAGCGGGCAGCGGGTGCTTGCAATCACAAAAGGCTTGCATGAAAATGCCGACAGCTCGCTTTCTCCTTTCCCGGTGTGGTTTTCGTCGCTCAGACCCGATGTGTCGTTCAATGCAGTGGGCGGACCGTGCATAAGCTTTGAGCTTGCCGACAGAATACATACCGAGGTTGCGTTTTGCGGTAAGGATAAGGAAATATTGAACGGGCTGCGCGCGGCTTTAAAAACGGAATATTACCATATTTCAGTAACGGACGATATAGCAGGAATTGAAACCGCCGTGGCGCTGAAAAACGCCTATGCCATGGCGGTGAGCCTTGCAATAGGCGCGTATACAAAAAATGACCCGTCATTACCCGAAAAATACAATGCGCAGGCAGGGCTTTTTTATGAGGCGGCACGCGAAATGCGCGCTATAATCAAGCTGTCAGGCGGGCATGATAACGCGCTTATGTTCGGTGTGGGCGACCTTTATGTAACGGTGTTCGGCGGCAGAACAAGGCGGCTTGGAGTAATACTGGGCTCCGGCACGGAATTTACCGCTGCGCAAGAAATGCTGGCGGGCGTTACGCTTGAATCGGTTGCGATTATTGAATTGCTCGGCAGATATTTCGGCAGTAAAATATCCGAATATCCGCTAATGCAGCATATTCACGAGCGCATAACGCAAAACACCTTGCCTGAAATTCCGTGGGATAGTTTCACCTGCGATTATTTTGAAAAATAAAATTCGGCATTGACCGGGGTTTATAGCCGTTATTCATCTGTTTCGGTTATAACTCCGGTCAATTCTGTTTCGCGGCATAAAATATTTGCTGATCGTTTACCGAATTTTCCACTGTCGCATAAAAAGTATTTCTTTTCGGAATTACAGAGAACTACGCGGCGTATATGCGTTTCCTCCTCGCAGTAATCTGATACCGTTCCGTCCGATAGCCCGCTGGAGGAAAAGAAAAAGTAATCGTAGAAAACCTTTTGCGCCATACTTACCGCGTATTCACCGGTAAAAACCTTTGAGGTGCGGTTATACAACCCGCCGAGGCAAAAAACACGTTTTACACCGTAGCCGGCTAAAATATCGCAAAGCCGCGCACTGTAGGTATATATCGTAATCTGCTTTTTATCGGCAAGGTAAGGCGCCATATGCTGGCAGGTTGAAGACGCGTCAATAAAAACGGTAGAGTTTTCTTTAATAAGCTTTGCCGCTTTTTTTGCTATTATATCCTTTTGCCTGTGATTTTTTTGCAGGCGCAATTCTATTGGGGTATTTACACTGTCCTTTTTAAGCTCGGCACCGCCGTAGCTGCGCACAACAAGTCCCATTCGTTCAAGTGTTGTAAGCTGTCGGCGTACTGTCGATTCACTGGCATATACAGCTTTCGCTATGTATTTTACCGTTGCAAAACCGTTTTCCTCTATTATTTTAAGTAATTTATCAATTTGTTCTTCCTTCATATTTTGCTCCCAATTGATCATAAAATTTATATATTTTTGCTCGTTTTGACCGTTTTGCGTGATAATAACGCATTATAAGCGCCGTATATTGCGTGTTTGCGCATTTATGATATAATATTATCATAAATAACGGCTTCGGTCAAGAATACAAACTGTTTTTAACAGCTTTTTCGGAGATGTTTATATGCTTGAAGAATTGAAAAATAAAGTATACAGGGCAAATTTACAGCTGAAGGAAAACGCTCTTGTAACGCTTACATGGGGCAATGTTTCGGAAATTGACAGGGAAAGCGGGCTTGTGGTAATAAAGCCCTCGGGTATGCCGTATGGCGCTATGACACCGGACGAAATGGTAATAGTTGATTTAAACGGAAATATTGTCGAGGGAAAGCGCCGTCCGTCATCGGATCTGCCTACGCACCTTGAATTATATAGGCAATTCGGCAATATCGGCGGAATAACGCACACCCATTCAAGGTGGGCGACCGTGTTTGCGCAGGCGGGCAGGTCTATACCAATGCTCGGCACGACCCATGCCGATACCTTTTACGGCGATATTCCCTGCACAAGAAAGCTGACTGCCGATGAGATTTCGGGGGAATATGAAAGGGAAACGGGCAGGGTTATATGTGAAGCCTTTGCAGGGAAAAATCCTATGGATATACCCGGTGTGCTTGTGTATTCGCACGGACCATTTACTTGGGGAAAAAGCGCCGAAGGCTCGGTGGAAAATGCCGTAGTTTTAGAGGAAACCGCAATGATAGCATGGCACACCTTAAAATTAAATCCTACGGTTGAATTTCAAAAGGAGCTGGCTGATAAGCACTATTTCAGAAAACACGGTGCTAATGCATACTACGGGCAGAAATAAAACTTTAAAGGTGATTCTATGAAAAATATAAGGCTTTTCGCATTTGATTCGGTATATTTACCCGATTTCGGTTTTGAAAAGGTAGATAATTATTTGGATTTTCCGAAAATAATGAAAAAATATACGGAGGAATAGAAAATGATTGAAAGAAAATGCAGCTGTGAAATGGGTATGCACCGCGCGCCGCTTGAAAAATATATAATAGAAAGCGGAGCCATAAATCATCTGCCCGAATTACTCAGAGATTACAACAAGGTATATATGGTGTGTGATGAAAATACATACCGCGTTTTGGGCGAAAAGTCGGAGCAGATATTGAAATCTGTCGGAAAATTTTCGCATAAGCATATTTTAAAGGGAGATGTTCTGCCGGACGCGCGGAATATCGGCGATGTGCTGATACACTTAAACGACCCGAAGGCTGATTCGGATATTTTTAAATATTCACCGCAGCCCGATTTTATTCTGGCGGTAGGCTCGGGTGTTGTGAATGATATTTGCAGGGTGGTTTCCTATCGTTTGGGTCTGCCTTACGGAATTGCGGGAACTGCGCCTTCAATGGACGGATATGCCTCGGCAGGGTCACCCACACTGTTTGACGGCACAAAGGCAACAATTAAATGCACCACGCCGAAATATATTATAGCCGATCTCGATGTTATGAAGGAAGCGCCGTTTGATATGCTGCTTTCGGGCATAGGCGATATGTTCGGGAAATATATCGGAATACTTGACTGGGAACTGGCACGCGATTATAACGGCGATTATTACTGCAAAGAAATTGCCGACGAGGTAATAGAGGCTACCGATAAATGTATGAAAAACGGCTATGACCTTAAATCGCGCAGTGCCGATTGCATTAAAAACATAATGGAGGGCTTTTTGGTAACGGGGCTCGGAATGGCGTTTACGGGCAATTCGCGCCCTGCTTCCGGCTCAGAGCACATAGTGGCGCACGTATGGGAGCTTGAAAGCGTTGAAAGGGGCGAAAAGCCTAACCTGCACGGGCTTGAGGTCTGCGAGGGTACAAGGATTATGGCGGAAATGTACCGTCTGCTCTACACCGAAACAGCCGATGAGCATTTAAAGTCGCTTATTGAAAAGTATCTGCCGTATTTTGATAAAATAGAAGAATTTTGCAATAAAATGGATATGCCCAACGTTACAACCGATTATGATACGATTTATAAGGCTATAAAGCGCGCATTGGGCCTGCGCGACAGGTATACGATTTTGTTTTATCTGCGCGATAAGGGTCAGCTTGACCGTTATGCCGATTACGCAGCGAAGAAATTTCTTGAAAGGATAGGCTGATGAAAACGGACTGTTTTGAAAATATAAAGCTCTTCCTTTTTGATATGGACGGCACGCTCTACATCGGCAATCGGCTCTTCGATTTTACCGAAGAATTGCTCGCGTCTATAAAAAGAGCGGGGAAGAGATACCTTTTTATAACCAACAATTCTTCAAAAAGCGTGAGCGCATATGTTGAAAAGCTTGCCCGTCTCGGAATTTGCGCGACAAATGATGATTTTCTTACCTCGTCGCAGGCAACGTCTTGGTATTTAAAGAAAAACAACCTCGGCAAAAGGCTTTATGTTTGCGGAACGGAATCGCTTAAAGCGGAGCTTAAAGATAACGGTTTTGAAATTACCGAGGATACCGAAAAAACCGAGTGCATAGTAATGGGCTTTGATACCGAGCTTACCTTTAAAAAGCTTGACGATGTATCAAAAATGCTTTGCACTAAGGAGCTGCCGTATATTGCCACTAACCCCGATTATGTGTGCCCTACCGAATACGGCAGTGTGCCCGATTGCGGAAGTATTTGCGATATGATTTATAACGCGACTGGGAAAAGACCCTTTGTTATAGGCAAGCCCACGCCGCTTATGATACAGCTTGCAATGGAAAAGGAAAAATGTACTCCGCAGGAAACCGCCGTTATAGGCGACAGAATTTACACCGATATTAAAAGCGGGTTGAACGCCGGTGCGCTTTCGGTGCTTGTTATGAGCGGGGAAACCACATCCGAAATTCTCGAAAATTCAGAGGATAAGCCCGATATTGTGCTTGAAAACGCGGGAGAAATAATAAGTAAAATTTAATAGTTACAAAAAATCACGGCAAAAAAGCTTTTATTGCCGTGATTTTTTGAAGGTTTAATTTGACCTTTTAATCAGTGTCTCACCTGATTTTATTATGTAGGGCTTGCCGTCCTCGGTAAACCAAATATCTAAGAGCGTCGGATTATAGACCATACTGCCATCGGCGCTGAAAACAAGTGAGCGGTAAGCGGAAACATAATCGTAAATCTCAATATTCGTAGCATACCATACATCGGGCTTATTTGAAAGGGCAGAGCATATTTTATCAAGCAGATCCCAGTTCTTATTGTTTTCAAACTCAAAGCTGTGCCCCCAAAGGTAGAAAAGTCCGGGAGTCTGAGCCGCTTCATAAGAGGACATAGGCTCGTTTAAAAACTTATCAATATATCCGAAAAGCTCGGGGTTGGTGTGGTGGGCGGTCGGCATCCAGGCATGCCAGTCTGTCGGCAGGGCAAAGCTGTCGTTATCGCCGCCGAGCGTGCGGGAGTATACTATTCCAAGGTCTGTAAGGTAGCGCTTAATATTGCCGTACTCCGCGCCGTTTTCGAACCGCGTTATGCCCGAATCGGGGTATGCCATTCCGCGTATTATCATACTAAAATCATTTTCAAGCTCGGTTCTGCACTCAAGCACGTCGCGTATGCCGTCTATCGGCAGCTGCTTGCCCGAAGCACGGTGGTATTTACCGTGCACGGCAATTTCGTTGCCCGTATCAATAAGATATTTTTTAATCTGCTCGTGCGTTAAATGCCAGTCGCCCTCTTTTTCGGCTATAAACCCGCTGTTTATATTAAAGGTGCATTTAAGCCCGTGGGCGCAAATTGTCTCGGAAAAACGGATGTCGTCCTTGCAGCCGTCGTCATAGCTTAGCGTGACTGCTTTCGAAAGACCACCGGGGAAACGTAAAAATCTGTAACGCATAGTAAAAAAATTCCTTTCTTATTTGCAGCAGCAGCTTTTGAAAAGCTTGTCTGTATCAAGCCTTTTTTCATCGCGATTTAATATAAAGCCGAGCTTTTTGCAAAGCCTTTCGGTTTCTTCACCATCATAAAACGCGTTAAGAACCGAGCGCTCCGCTGCCACATGCAGGGTGCTGCGCAGAAGACCGTCGGCAAATGCCGCGTCGTCGGTTGTAACAAGTCTTAAAATCACCATTTTTTCACTATCGAGCGTGTAAAGGCAGTAGCCTAAAACCTCGTCGCCACAGCGCTCTGTAACGCAGCCCGATATATCGGAATATGTAAGCCCGTTTTCTTCCCACGCGGCGCGTATTTTTTCTTTATCGGTTAAAGGTGCTAAGGTAATCAATTTTCTTCCTCCTTGCTTTGCGATACGTTGGTAAGCCGCCGCATTTCGCGCTCGTTTAATGCACGCCACTTGCCCTGCGGCAGCATACCGAGCTTAACGCCCGCAATTTCGGTGCGTTTAAGGCGGATAACGCTTAAATTCACCGCCTCGCACATACGCCTTATCTGGCGGTTTCTGCCCTCGTTCAGTATGAAAATAAGCACGGTTCTGTCTTCCTTGCGCTCTGCCACAAAGCAGTCGCAGGGGAGCGTTTTTTTGCCGTCAAGCAAAATTCCCTCGCGCATTTCAATCAGCTTTTCGTCCGTCACATCGCCCTTTACGGTCACGCGGTAGGTCTTGTTTACATGGGATGAGGGGTGGGTGAGCTTATTGGCAAAATCACCGTCGTTCGTCATTAAAAGCAGCCCCTCCGAATCGCGGTCAAGCCGACCTACGGGGAAAAGGCGCACGCCTGCGTCCTTTACTAAATCACAAACGTTTTTACGCCCCAACTCATCCTTTGCGGTGGTAACGTATCCGCGCGGCTTGTGCAACATTATATACACCTTTTCGGAAACAGGCACTACCGCCTTACCGCGAACCGTCACTTTATCTCTTTTGGGGTCAACCTTTGCGCCTATAACGGCAATATGCCCGTTTACCTTTACCTTTCCGCTTTCTATAAGCTCCTCGGCTTTTCGGCGCGAGGCTACGCCACATTCCGCAAGGTGCTTTTGCAGTCTTATTCTGTTATCCTTCATATTTACTCCTAAATGCTTAATAATATGTATTTTATATTGGCTAAAAGCCGTGAATAAACGCTTTGCCGCGGCTTTGTTACCGCAATCTCGCGCGGCGCTTTTATTTCCACAGTTTCAATTATATTTCCGTTAAAGCTGTATTCTGCGGTGCCTACCGTTTCGCCGCGGGATATGGGCGCATACAAAAACTGCGGCAGGCGTATTTCGCAGCTTATTTTTTCGGTTTCAAGCGTGTTTATAATGTAAGGTTCTATAAACACGTCGAGATTTTCATTATCCGAGCCGATAACGGGCAGCGAAAAGTGCGAAATCTGCGGGGTGTAGGAGGTCTGACCTATTGTGTCAAGCCCGTAATCAAGCAGAGCCGTATGGTCGCGCCAGTCGTCGGGGTCGCAAAGCGTTACGGCTACGGCGAGCTTACCGTCTCTTTTAGCTGCCGAAACAAGGCAGCGCCCCGATTTTTTGGTAAAGCCCGTTTTTACACCAACCGCGCCCTCATACAGCTTTAAAAGCTTATTGTGGTTTGAAAGGGTGCGCTTATAGGGCGGGTTGCCGTAGCATAAAGTGGCGGTTTTTGAGGCGGCGGCTTTGGCAAATTCCTCATTTTTAAGCGCAAAGGCGGCAAGCAGTGCTAATTCCCGCGCGGTTGTGTAGTGTTCCTCCGCGTCAAGCCCCGAGGGGGTTACAAAGTGGGTGTTTTTAAGCCCCAGTTCCGCTGCGCGGCGGTTCATAAGCTCGGCAAATGCTTTAACAGAGCCCGAAACCGCAATTGCAGTGACGTTTGCCGCGTCGTTGCCCGATGCTAAAAGCATACCGTAAAGCAGGTCGTGCAGGGTTACGGTATCGCCCGGCAGCAGTCCCATTGAAGAACCCTCAACCTTTAGCATATCCACCGTTACGGTTATTTCCTTTTCCAAATTGCCGTGCTCGCAAAGCAGCAGAGACGTCATAATTTTAGTCGTACTCGCCATAGGCAGGCGCGTATCTGCATTTTGACTGTACAAAACTTCGCCGGTATCGCCGTTTATTACTGCCGCCGCTTTGGCAGACGTGGAAACGGCGCTTACCGGCAGTGAAAAAATTATACATATTACAACAAGCGCGACAATTCTTTTCATAAACTCCACCTCTTAAAAAGTTTATTAAAAGGCGGGGATTTATATTACTGTTCTTCTTTTTTGCGCTTATCCTTTGAGAAAAGCTCCTTTGCGCGCTCAATAACATCGGGCGCCATTGCAAACGCCTTTTCGGCGGAGCTTAATTCATTATAGACGGGCATCATTTTAACATTGCCGTCGCTAACGGCTATAAAGGCAACGGGCGCTATTGTAACCCCTGCGCCGCCACCGCCGCCGAAAAGCCCCGATTGGGTCTTGCTCGGGAAATCGCTGCCGCCTGTTGCAAGCCCGAAAGAGACTTTAGAAACGGGCAGCAGGGTAACGTCGCCTACCACTATCGGGTCGCCGATAATGGTGTTTGCGTCCACCATTGCGCGGAGCTTGTCCATAGTTACGTCCATAATGCTTTTAATGCTGTTTTCGCTCATAATTCATTCCTCGTTTTAAATTTATTAAATTCCGAAAGCGCCGCAACTGCGGCAGCCAACAGGAAGAATAGCCGTAGCTTTACCCGCGCCGAAAACGCGAAATCGGGCTTTGCGCTTTCAAAATCGGCGCGAATGTCAATTTGCTTGAGTGCTATATTTGAAAGTGAATCAAGCAGGCTCAAAATCGGGTAAACTGCCGAGCATACCGCGCCGTAATAAATTGCGGTAAGCGCCGCGTCGTCCGTTGCGACCTTTATGCCTAAACATACTCGAGTGATTTTTATGTGCCGCAGCTGCTTTTTTATTCGTAAAATAAGGGCTTTTATAAAAGACGTTATTTCACTTAAAGCAACCCTAAAACCCTTTTCGCGGTTTAGCTTTTTAAAGGGGTTTTCCGCCTGTTTTTCGGCTTTTTTATCGCTTTCTGCCTTAGTAGGAGCCTTAGCGATAAAGGTA
>OOIG01001088.1_pt1 | contig 21168 bp, 25 predicted proteins | sample 1692091 | NCBI WGS metagenome assembly OOIG01 (sample SAMN06348188, study PRJEB24527) | human gut metagenome | biome: human gut; feature: ankylosing spondylitis patient; material: feces | host: Homo sapiens | place: China | collected 2015-10 | reverse complement strand
AATCAAAAAAGCGGCGTGCAAAATCAATCGCATCGCCGCCTTCTCGCGTATATTGGTTGTACCATAAATTCCCCTGAACGGAGACTTTCTCGCCCCCGTTCATCCAAATTGATCCCCTACCCTCGCGCTTGAGGTCATACCCCTGTCGTCGCAGGAATTCTGCAAGATCGGTTGACCGCGCCCGCTCCCGCTCGGCGGGGGTGAAGTTTACATAGGTTGTTGACATCATTTTTCCCTTTCTGTTTAATCAATCAAGTAATGTATGTCAAATCAGTCAAGCGAATTACCTCAAATTAGTCAAGTTTATTGTCTCAAATCAATCAGGTTATTCCCCGCAAATTACGCAAATTCCCTTGACATTTTCTTGTTTTTGGGGTATAATAGGAATATCCGTATAACCTGGAGGTTTTCTATGGATTATAAAAAACGAATTATTGACGATCAGTTGGACCTGAAACTGGAATCATTCGGAGCCACCTTAATTGTAGGTCCGAAGGGCTGCGGAAAAACAACCTCGGCAAAGCAAAAGGCAAAAAGTTTTTTGGAATTTCAAGATGAAGAGCAACGCGAAAATTTGCTTGCGGTCGCCAATACCGCGCCGTCCAAACTGTTGATTGGTGACAAACCGCGATTGTTTGACGAATGGCAGGATGCCCCAAAGCTTTGGGGAACTATCCGGAAATCTGTCGATGATACCGGCAAAAACGGGTTGTACATTCTCACCGGCTCATCCTCAAAGGATATTGCAAAGCCGCATACCGGAACTCTGCGGATCAGCCAATTGAAAATGTATCCGATGAGCCTTTATGAGAGTGAGGAATCCAACGGCAGTGTTTCTTTATTGGAACTGTTCAATCATCCCGACCAATTTGACGGTTGCGTTTCCGGTCTGACCATTGACGGTTTAATTTTTGCAATCTGTCGTGGCGGATGGCCCAAAAGCCTGATGAACCCAACCGAGCGCTCCAAGCTGGAGGTTGCAAAAGACTTATACAGACAAACATATTCCGTTGATATCAGTAGCATTGATACCGTTCGGCGAAATCCCCGTTGGGCACAAGCTATTTTACAGTCTTACAGCCGCAACATCTGTACGCTTGCAGAATCCAAGACCATTTTGGGCGATGTCCGTGCAAATTTTGACATCAGTCATACGACCTTCTTTGAGTATGTTCAGGCACTTGAAAGGCTTTATATCGTTGAAGACATTGACGCATGGTGTCCCGCCATCCGATCCAAAACGGTTATCCGTTCCTCTAAAAAGCGGAACCTAATTGACCCATCCATTGCCGTTGCCGCGATGGGATTGTCACCCGAATATTTCAACACAGATTTCAAAACGCTTGGATTTCTGTTTGAGTCCATTTGCTTGCGCGATCTCAAAATCTATTCCTCCAGTCTTGACGGTGACATTTGTTACTACCATGATCGCTATGGGTTGGAAGCTGACGGTGTTCTGCATCTCAATGACGGTCGCTATGCCCTGATTGAATTCAAGCTCGGCTCTCATGAAATTGATGACGGGGCAAAGCATCTGAACGAGATTGAGCGACTGATTCGAGAATACAATGCAACGGAAAAGCAATGCCCGATACGGTTGCCTGATTTGAAAATGATTATCACCGGGACACAGTACGGATATCGTCGGGATGACGGAGTATTCGTGATTCCGATTGGATGTCTGAAAAACTAACAAAAATGAGCCTCTTTTGAGATTGCATTCAAAAGAGGCTCCTACTCTAATTTCATCCCCTGCGCCAATTTCTTTTCGGCTATCTGCCGCCGCTGTTTGCGGTCGATCATGGAAATTTTGTGGCGGTCGGGATCATCATAAAAAAGCAAGGCAAGGGATGCGAACAGGCGGGCAACGGCGGTTGCAATCACGGTATGGTTACGGTTCGTATTATAATTTGCCTCATGTTTTCCCAGATTGTAAATTCCCGTTCCTGCCTGCTTTGCTTCTTCCCCGTCGTGCTTTTCCTGCGTCATTTGAGCCGGCAGATCGGCAAAGGCAAGGTTTTCGGCTTCCTGCAGAATCATATTCTTGATCGTCCGAAACTCCGGATTGTCAACTAGCGGAACGCGTTCCGGCATCTCGTCCTGATAAAAGCGGATGCCGGATTCTTTTTGTTCGTACCAAAGGTTGTAGAATTCCGCAATGCGCGGGTCTTTGGAGAATTCCGTCACGATTGCGTCTACAAGTCGTTTGAGTTCCGGTTTCAGATAGCCGTATTGCTTTTTGCCGGTTGACGTGGAGAGTTGCCGCACCAATTGCAACAGCAGATGTTCAATCGTTTTGTTTTCGTAAGAACCGGCATTGATTGCCCTTATAATCTCCCGCATCCGTTCTCGACTCTCCTGCCGCAGGGTGTTTCTTGCATTTGTATAGCTGTCATAAATGTTGCACCAATCCTGCGCGAAGATACTTTTGGCAAAGGACGAACGCAGTTTTTCTATCCCCTTTTCGGAAAGGTATCCTTCCTTTTCGTCCTCGCTCCAAACCATCAGATGCACATGGGGATGGTGTTTCTCATTATGGAATGCCGCATACCACCGGAGGTTTCCCTGTGGAATGCGAAACTGCTCCGCAATCTCCGAGCGTTCCGAACGGAGGAAATCCCGCCAACGGGCGGCGGTGTCGAAGCCTAACCGTTCGGCATCCTCCCGCGACAGGGAGAGGATAACCGTCCAAAGGTTGCCTTGATACGAGTTTAGTTCTCTTGAGAGTTGCCGCAGGTTTATCTCCACGCCTTCGTCCGAGAACAGCCCCTGACTGCGCGGGCGGGTGGCGATATAATCCGCGTAAGTCTTTTGCTCCTGTGGCAGTTTTTCCACGCCCTCCCGTGTGGCGATATATGTTGCATACCCGCCCGCTTTCCGCTTTTTGGTCGGCTTCAGATACCGGAATTTCGTTATGAGCTTTGCCAATTGACCGCGTCCTCCATTGAGAAGGTTCCGTTCAGCCGTTTCACTTCCTTCACACACTCCCCGCGCAGGCGCTCCAATGTCAGCTTGTCAATCTCCTGCGTTGCCGCAACGATATTCATCAACATTGCCATCTCCACCGACAGCTTGAACAGCATGGACGCGTGCCGGTGGTCGCTTTCGGCAACAATGCCTTTCATGGTGGACAGGAATGCGCCCGGCAGAAAGGCGGTGTTCTCCCCCGCGCTGAGGTAGCCGAGGTATGCAAGCACCGCCTTTTCAATAAATTCGGACAGACTCCCGCAATCGTTCTGCGCGGAGGCTGTCCGTATCTTTTCCATTGTCTCCGGTTTCAGCCATAAGGCGAACCGGATTTTCTCTTTTACCGCTTTCATTTTCCCTTCTTTCCGACATCATTCCGACCCCGTAACAAGATCGTTTCCGACATCGCGGCACGACATCGCAGAGACTTCCGCAACATGCCGAAAATACCCCAAAAACCGCCCTTCCGGTCGGCTTTACCAAACGGTGTGACCCCGCCGCGGACGCGCACGCCCCCGCGGCGTTCTCCTGCTTACGCATGAGAACGAATCATGCCGAATGGAGCTGTTTCTCTTTTACATCTGCGTCCCCTGCGGTTTCAGAATCAGGCGTTCCAGTTCCTTTGCCGCGATGCTGAGGGTCTGTTCATGCCGCTTCACGATGCGTATTTCACGCTCGGGGAGCGACTTTTCGGTCTCGATGACGAAAACGCCCTCCACACCCTGAAGAAATTCCCTTGGGATAAATCCGATGCCGAGGTCGGCTTTGACCATCGGCAGAATCTGGTCTGCCGTTGCCGCTTCGGTTTCGGGGTGGTAGTGCAGTCCCTCCTCTGCAAAAAATTCCGAATACAGCTCAAAGGATTTGGTCTGCGTTCCAAGCGAGATCATGGGGTAGCTGAGCAGTTCCGCGAAGCCGACCTTCTCCCCCAACAGTTCCGAAAATGCGGCGCTGCAGACCGCAACCTCATGAAATTTCCGCACGGTCACCTCCTCGGTCATGGCAGACGGCAGAGTCGGAGTGGTCACAACGGCAATGTCCGCAATGCCGTTTTTGATGGCGTCCACCGCCTGTGGGGTGGAATGGTTGCTGATTTTAAGTCGGATTCCGGGGTAGAGCGTGCGGTACTGCTTCAGAACGGGGAGCAGGACGCAATGCAGGGCGACCTCGCTTGCCGCAACAAAGACCGTCCCCTTTTCCAGATTGCGGCTTTCAATGATTTCCGCCTCCCCCGCCTCGATATTCTCAAATGCGATGCGGATATGCTCAAACAGCCGCTCGCCCTCGGGGGTCAGCTTCATGCCGCGGTTGTTTCGGATGAACAGCGGGCACCCCAGTTCACTCTCCAGCGTTTTAATGGCGCGGGTCAGGTTGGGTTGGTTGTTGAGCAGAATCTTTGCCGCCTGCGTGATGTTCCCGTATTTCGCTACATAATAAAATATCCGGTAATAATCATAACTGATGTACATCCCGTTTTCTCCTTCTGCGATTCATTCTTGACATGACAACCATATAAATAAAAGATTTTACACATACCGACATTTGGATTATACTATACGCGTACAGAAAAGTCAAGTACGATTCTGTAACTTTTCAATCGAGAGAAGGAACAAAAAATGAAAAGCACAATCATCTGCATCGGAAGGCAGTACGGAAGCGGCGGGCGCGAGATCGGTGAGAAGCTGGCAGGGCGGCTCGGTGTGGTTTGCTACGACAAGCTTCTGATCTCCCGGGCGGCGCGCGAAACGGGGATGTCCCCGGAGACCGTGGCAGCCGATGAGGAAAAGCCGATCGGGCTTTCGCTCGCGGTATCGGGCAACCCGTTTGCGGACACCGCAACGATGGGCGAGATGTTCTACTCCGAAAAGCAGCGCGTGTTTGAGGCAGAGAGCAAGACAATTCTCGAGCTTGCGAAAAAAGGTCCATGCGTCATCATCGGGCGTTGCGCATCCTCCATCCTGCGGGGCGCAGGCTACGATGTGCTTTCAGTCTTTGTTTATGCGGACATGGAAGATCGTGCGGAGCGGATTGCCGAGCGGTGCGGCATCGGCACGAAGGCGGCAATGCGCAAAGTGGAAAAGGTGGATCGGATGCGCAAAAAATACTTTGATTTCTATTCCGACACGCCGTGGGGCGATGTTGCAAGCTATGATCTGATGGTTTCTTCGAGCCGCTACGGAATCGATGGTACGGCGGATGTGATTGCGAAAGCGGTCACCGACAAAATGTGAGGTGTTTGAAATGGAACTTGCTTTGGAACTGATTACGGATATCTGCATCGACATTGGCATGGCGATTCTGCTTTTCACCCTGATCCGCAAAAGCGGCAAACGGATTCCCGGCGCGCGGCTGCTCTCCGCAACCGTCGGGCTTGGGTTTGTGTTCGGAACCATTGCCGCAGGGATGCGCGGGATTAACGCGTTCGTCATTCCCGACGCGCTCGGCTTCATTCTTTCCTACTCGGCGTTCCTCTTTACCTTCCCCGGTAAGAAATCGGAGGGCAGCGGCAAATGAACAAGGATCTGACGGTCGGAAAACCGGAAAGCGTCCTGTGCAGGTTTTGCCTTCCCCTGTTCGGCAGCATCATCTTTCAGCAGCTTTATAACATTGCCGACAGCTTTGTCGCGGGCAAATTCATCGGCGACAATGCGTTGGCTGCGGTTGGAAACAGTTATGAAATTACGCTGATCTTCATTGCGTTCGCGTTCGGTTGCAACATCGGTTGCTCGGTTCTGGCGGCACAGCTGTTCGGCGCAAAGCGGTACAAAGATCTCAAAACCGCAGTTTACACATCGCTGATCTCCAGCACGGTTATCTGCGCAGTTCTGATGGCGGTCGGCATGATCTTTTGCAACGGGCTGTTGCGTCTGATTAAAACCCCCGATGCGGTTTTTGCAGATTCCAAACTCTACCTGGACATTTACATCCTCGGTCTGCCCTTCGTTTTCCTTTATAATGTCGCAACCGGCATCTTCTCGGCGCTTGGCGACTCCAAAACACCTTTTCTCTTCCTTGCCTGCTCGTCGCTCTCCAACATCGGCGTGGACATCCTCTTTGTCACCGCGTTCGATATGGGCGTGGCGGGCGTTGCATGGGCAACTTTCCTCTGCCAGGGCATCAGCTGTGTGCTGGCGCTGGTGGTGGTTTTCCGCCGGTTCCGCAAAATCCGGACGGAAGGAAAAATGCAGATTTTCTCATGGCAACAGTTCGGCTGCTTTGCGGTGGTTGCGGTGCCGAGCATCCTGCAGCAGAGCTTCATCTCGGTTGGCAACATCGTGATTCAGAGCGTCATCAACGGATTCGGTCCGGCTGTCATGGCGGGCTACTCCGCCTCGGTCAAGCTGAACAACATGGTCATCACCTCTCTGACCACGCTCGGAAACGGTATTTCCAACTTCACGGCGCAGAACCTCGGCGCGGCGAAATACAACCGCATCAAGGCGGGCTTCCGCGCGGGGCTGAAGTTGGTCTGGGCGCTCTGCATCCCGTTGGTTCTGCTTTATGAATTTGCGGGAAAATGGCTTGTGTACATCTTTTTGGAAAGTCCAACGGGCGCGGCAATGGACACGGGCGTACTCTTTTTGCGCATCGTTTCGCCGTTCTACTTTGTGGTGGCGGCAAAACTGGTGTCGGACGGCATTCTGCGCGGCGCGGGCATGATGAAGAAATTCATGATCGCAACCTTTACCGATCTGGTTCTGCGCGTGGCGCTGGCGGAAATTCTTTCGCGCACCGCACTCGGCACAACGGGCATCTGGCTCTCGTGGCCGATCGGTTGGACGATTGCGGCAATCCTTTCCATTCTATTCTATGTAACCGTCAAATGGGGACAAAAGCAACAGAGAACAGGAGATCCGGCATATGAACAACAGTGAATTTTTGAGCCGCATCCGCTACAGCGGCTATCTCGGGCGTGTGATGAGCGCCGAGGACGCGGCAACCTTCATCCGCCCCGGCATGGTACTGGGGGTCAGCGGGTTTACCATCGCCGGCTACCCGAAAGCAGTTGCGGGCGTCCTTGCCGACCGGGCGCGGAAGGGCGAAAAACTTGACCTGACCGTGTATTCCGGCGCGTCTCTCGGCGAGGAATTCGACGGCGAATTGGCGCGGGTCGGCGCTTTCCGGGCACGGATGCCCTACCAGACCAACAAGGATCTGCGGAACGCGATCAATGCGGGCGAGGTCTCCTACCATGACGTGCCACTCGGGCAGATGCCCGTTTGGGTCAAGAACAAGTTCCTGCGCCCGGTGGATGTGGCGATTATCGAAGCAACCGCCATTGACGAGAACGGCAACATCATCCCCACAACCTCGGTCGGCACCTCCAACATCTACGCGGAATGCGCCAAACAGGTCATCATCGAGGTCAACACCTATGTCCCCGCCTGCATGGAGGGTGTTCACGATGTCTACTCCCCTGCCCGCCCGCCGCACACCAAACCGATTCCGATTGAGCGCGTCAGCGACCGCATCGGAACGCCCTATATCAAGGTAGACCCCACAAAGGTGGTAGCCGTGGTGGAGAGCAACATTCCCGACAACGGGCGAATCGTCTCCCCTGTGGATGACGAGTTCCGGCAGATGGCGGCAAACCTGATTGATTTCCTGCACAGCGAAGTCCGGGCGGATCGTCTCTGCAACCCGCTCCCGCCGCTTCAGGCAGGCGTGGGCAGCGTTTCCAACGCCGTGCTGGAAGGATTGGCGCAGTCGGATTTCGGACATCTGACGGTCTATTCCGAAGTGTTGCAGAACTCCATGTTTGATCTGATTGACGCAGGCAAGGTCGACTTTGCTTCGGGCACATCGCTGACCATCTCGGCAGACCGCCGCGACAGCTTCTTCCGCGATTTCGAGCGCTACCGCGATAAAATCATCCTGCGCCCGCAGGAGATCAGCAACCATCCCGAAATCATCCGCCGTCTCGGCGTCATTGCGGTCAACACGGTGATCGAAGCCGATCTCTACGGCAACACCAATTCCTCTTACATCGACGGCTCGCGCCTAATGAACGGTGTGGGCGGTTCGGGCGACTACTGCCAGAACGCGGGGCTTTCGATCTTCATCACGAAGTCGACCGCGAAGAACGGCACGCTCTCCTGTATTGTTCCGCACGTCAGCCATGTGGATCACACCATTCACGAGATTCACGCGCTGATTACCGAACAGGGCGTTGCGGATCTGCGCGGGTTAGACCCTATAGACCGCGCAAGCTGTATCATCGAGAACTGCGCGCATCCCAAATTCCGCCCCGCCCTGAGGGAATACCTCAAAAACGCGACCGAAACCTGTGCGCACCGCGGAAATCCGATCGATCTGCGCGCGGCGCTGGATTTCAATAAGTACCTCCAATAATTATCAAATATAGAATTCTGAAAGGAAGCAGAAAAAATGGACGAACAGGTTGTAACTATGATCAATGAAATGGTAGCAAAGGCAAGAGCCGCGCAGAAGGAGTTTGAATCCTTCTCGCAGGAAAAGACCGATGAGGTCGTCCGCGCCATTGGCAAGGTGGTCTATGACCGCGCCGAGGAACTGGCAAGAATGGCTTGCGAAGAGAGCGGCATGGGCGTTTATGCCGATAAGGTTGCCAAGTGCCACGGCAAGTCCAAGTGCATTTGGAACAGCCTCAAGGGCAAGAAGTCGGTCGGCATCATCGGCGAGGACAAGGAGATCGGCATCATCCGCGTTGCCAAAGCAAAAGGCGTGGTCGGCTCGGTGACCCCCGTGACCAACCCGGTTGTGACCCCGATGTGCAACGCGATGTTCGCGCTCAAGGGACAGAACGCCATTATCGTAGCGCCCCACCCGAGAACGCAGAACGTCAACAAGTATGTGGTGGATCTGTTCCGTGCGGAACTTGCAAAGCTCGGCGCGCCGGTTGATCTGATTCAGACCGTTGAGAAATCCTCCATCGATGCCACCAATGCCCTGATGCAGAGCGTGGACGTTGTGGTTGCAACCGGCGGCGCGGGCATGGTCAAGTCGGCATATTCGAGCGGCAAGCCGGCTCTGGGTGTCGGACCCGGCAACGTACAGGTCATTGTGGATCGCGGCGTGGAGTTGGAAGAAGCCATTCCGAAGATCATCAGCGGCAGAATCTTCGACAACGGCATCATCTGCTCGGGTGAGCAGTGCGTTCTGCTGCCGAAGGAATCCTTCGACCGCGCAATCGATATTTTCAAACAGAATCATGTGTTCTACGTTGAGGACGCCGACACAGCCAAGAAGTTTGCCGACGCCATCTTCCCGGACAACGGTCCGATCAACCGTCGGGTTGTCGGTCAGAGCGTGCAGACCATCGCCGCGCTTGCCGGAGTCGAAGTTCCTGCCGACACCAAGATGATTCTCATCAAGGCAAGAAGCATCGGGCGCGGAGAGCCGCTCTGCCGCGAAAAGATGTGCCCGGTCATGATTACGGCGGCATACGATACCTTTGAGGATGCCGTGAGAATGGCGCAGACCGACCTCGACTACGAGGGCAAGGGGCACACCGCCTCCCTCCACAGCCACGATATGGAGCATATCAAGTATGCAGGAGAGAAGCTGACCGTCAGCCGCCTGATTGTCAACCAGCCGTCCTCCACGGGCGCGGGCGGAAGCCTTTACAACGGCTTTGCGCCGACCACCACGCTGGGCTGCGGCTCCTGGGGAAACAACAGCATTTCCGAGAACCTGAACTACACGCATCTGATCAACGTTTCTCAGATCGGTCTTTACAACAAGGACGCAAAGATCCCGACCGATGAGGAAATCTGGAACTGAGGAGGCATTCGCCATGGAACAGATCATTTTCCGCCCGAAGCTGTACAAATTCGATGATACCAAGTCCTTTGCAGAGGCGTTTCACCTCGGCAAGCACGATTTGGTTCTGACCAATCGCTATATCTTCGACCCGTATTTCGATGGCAACCCCTACGGCGCACAGCTGATTTATCAGGAAGAATTCGGCGGCGGAGAGCCGACCGACACCATGGTCGACGACATCATCAAAGCGGCGACGGGCAAGGAATACGACCGAGTGATCGCCATCGGTGGCGGCACGGTGATCGACATTGCAAAGGTGCTGTCGGTCTCGGGCGGCAAGCCCGTGGATGAGCTCTACGAGCACAAAGACGAACTGAAAAAGGAATATCCGTTGGTGATTATTCCGACCACCTGCGGCACGGGCAGCGAGGTAACCGATATTGCCATCATCAACCGCACGCGCCTCGGCGTGAAGATGGGACTGACGGGCGAGCCGCTCTATGCGGACTATGCCGTGCTGATTCCCGAGCTGTTGAAGAAGTTGCCGCTGAAGGTCTTTGCAACCAGTTCCATCGACGCACTGGTTCACGCGGTGGAGTCCTCCCTCTCCCCCAAGGCGACCGCTTATACCAAGCTGATGGGCTATAAGGCAATTGAAATGATCATCGGCGGTTACCGGAAACTGGCGCAGGACGGCATGGAACAACTTCCCGCACTGATGGAAACCTTCCTGATCGCCTCCAACATGGCGGGCTTTGCCTTCGGTACGGCGGGATGCGCCGCAGTCCATGCGCTCAGCTATCCGCTCGGCGGCACTTACCATGTCCCGCACGGCGAGAGCAACTACGCGCTCTTTACCGGCGTACTGAACAAGTACATGGAGAAGAAATCGGACGGCGAGATTGCGCACCTGAACGCCTACCTCGCCGACCTGCTGGAATGCGACACACCGGATGTTTATACCGAGTTGGAGAACCTGCTCAATCGGATTCTGCCGAAGAAGCCGCTTCACGAATACGGCGTGACCGACGAGGATGTCGTCACCTTTACCGACAGCGTTCTCATCACGCAGGGACGCCTGATGGCAAACAACTTCGTCCCGCTCACCCGCGACGATGTGCTGGATATTTATAAAAAGCTGATGTAACGAACACCGATAGCCCCCAAAGCGCCTGCTTTGGGGGCTTATTCCGAGACATTCCGTGACGCAACCGTCACCGAGGTGTCATTCATTCGCTTCTGCTCCCTCTTTCATTTCCAACAGTTCATCGTAAATCAGTTTAGCAACCGTTCCCGCTTTGCGCAAGAAACAACTGGTTGTCCGAAGTTTTATACGGATCCTTCAGCACACTTGGGTCGACAACCAAAACACGACCGATCAGGTTCTGACCGAGATGACTTTCCATCTGCTCCGGTTTCCAAAGGTGGAGATCGTCCCACGCCTTGCGGACCTCATCCACCAACCCGTTTACAATTGCGGGGTGGGAAGTGACACAGAATTCGGAATTGTGGGAGTCCGGCGGAATGCGGAAGGTCTTTGCCCACTCCTTGTTGGATTGGGAATACCGCCCATCCCCCTTTCCCTCCCCGACTGTATTTGCCAATACCCACATCACGCGGTCAAAGCCGTAAGCGTCCAGAATTGTTTGGAGGCAACTATCCGACAAATGCATTCCGTCAAAATCCTCTGCTATCGTCTTTCGGATGAATTCCGCGCACGCAAGATTCGCACGGTAGCTATTCACCCATAAATCCTTTTCCCGACTCCCCGCCGCAAAGGACAGCGAATAGCGGTACACTTCTGTTTCGTCCATCTTTCTTCAATTCTCTCCTTTCTGATCTTTTATTATGAGAAACAAAAAAGGCGAATGAGAGTTTTTCATCCGCCGCGCCGGTTGGACGCGAAAAAATTTCTCATTCGCCTCTTTTATATGTTCAATTGTATTAGTTCTAATTCTTAAATCCAGCAAAAAATAAAGCAAAAAGCTTACATTTTATACAAATGCAAGCTCTTTTTAATGGCTCCCCCTGTCCGACTTGAACGGACGACCCTCTGATTAACAGTCAGATGCTCTAACCAACTGAGCTAAGGAGGAATATTAAATTTTGAGTTCGAACCTTCTTGAAAATTAGCCCCAATCGCTTCGCTCTAACCAATAATCATTGTATCGCTAACTTCTGCTACCGACACCCTGATTAACAGTCAGGTGCTCTGGCAGTCGGGGCTGTTTACACCAAAAGCGCACCCGAATGATCTATGTAAAAAATGAAGCATCTACTATAATATAATTATACCACATAACACCGTGAATTGCAAGACATTGGGAATATTTTGATATTCCCCGCCCCATAAAAGTTCTGCCACCGATTACTCGGTGGCAGTGATCGTTTGGTGGATCCGGAGCCATTCTTCGCAGAACTTGGCGTAAGTCAGGTTCATTTCATAAGTGATCTCATAGTCTTTGCGTACTTCAATCCTCCGGAAAAGCTGACCGGCAATCATCTTCTTTGCTTCAAAAGACGATTCTTCAAATTCCACCGACCAGGTTTTGAACTGCCGATATGCCGGGATGATCATATCGTTTGTCCGTTTCTCGTCGGCTTCCTCCGTTTTCAGTTTTTCCAGTTCTTTTGTTTCGACATCGAGTTTCTCACGCAGCGTGCGAAGGGCGGTTGCCAGATCCTCCCCGGAAAAGTCGCTCTCCCCTGCAAGTGCTTTCACAATCTCGCTGCGCAGACTTTCCAGTTGCTTGGTGTTCTTGCGGATCTGATCCTCCAGCCGTTTCTTTTGGAGAGAAAACTCAGCCGTCACTTTTCTCTGTGCCTGCTCGATTTTCTCCTCCTCCGGGCATCCGCTGATACTGGCAAAGATTTGGCTCATTGCCTTCAGCACCGCCCGGTCGATCCGTTCGGAATCATAGACCGATGCACCATCGCAATCGTTCAGTCCCCTGCTTCTGTGGTAGCAAACATACCGACCACGAGAATCGCTGCGCTGACTGCCGTCCGCACGGGTGTATCGGATGAACCCGCGACTGGTGGCAAGCCGGCTTCCGCAATGACCGCAGTAGATATTGCCGGAAAGAAGTGCTTTTCCCCGATTGGTCAGGGCGATCTGACGCTTTTCGTCATTCTTGACATTGCGCTGTTCCAGGATATTCTGAACCTGAAAAAACACTTTGTCCGGAACGATCTGCAAGTCCTCAAGCCGCTCTGACTTCACCCCGCCTTTGGAAAGAAATCCGCGATAGATTTCATTCTTCATGATACGCAGGATGTACGAGCTTGTGAAATTGCGGTCGTTATGCGTTTTGATTCCCTTCTTGTTGAGGTAGGAAGCCATCCGATGGCTTCCGTATCCTTCCTCGGCAATCATCCGGAAGATCTCACGCACAACCTCCGCTTCCTCCGGGCAGACGGAAAGATCACGCATGACCTGCCCTTTCTTGTTCTTTCTTCCCTTATCCACAAGCATATATCCGTATGGCAGACTGCCGCCTGTATAGATCCCCTCCGCCACCATCTGGTGCATACGGGTCTTGACACGGATGGAGGTCTTTTCGGATTCCCCCGATGCCTGCCAAAAACGGATGTAGTTCATCAGCTTGTCCACATGCTGATCAAACTTCTGCTGTCCTTCATTGACGCTCCAGACCTCAATGCCGTGGTCGGAAAACCATTCCAGAACAAACGGCGTTTCGTTTTCGATTCTTCCGAGGCGGTCAAACATGAAAACAAGCAAAACATCAAACTCTTTATTCAGCGCCGCTTCTTTCAGTTCCTGAATGGCGTCCCGCTTTTCGGCGGATACTTTGAAGCCGGAGATGCCTTTCTCCTCTTTTTCAACCAGGATAGTCCATCCCATTCTGGCGGCGAAATCGTGGCAGGCAATCCGTTGCATCGGAATGTCGTCTTTGACCACATCGACCTGCTGTGTGGTGGAAACCCGATACAAGCAATACACTCTTTTCATTTTCCATGTCTCCTCTCGCCCGCCCTTTCCGGTACGGGAATCTCTGTGCCTATCAGTATAATGCCCTTTGCCCGTTTTGACAAATGTGCGGATGGGTTTGCGGAATGTTCGGCAAAGTAATTTTATCACTCGATTTTACTATCACTTTTTGTTCTATCGCATTGCGATGTGTCGCTTTCAAATATTTTCAGATAAATTTAACCAAAGTACTTGTTTATTTTCGTTTCGTGGTGTATAATATAAGTACGGAGGGTAAGATCATGAAATTACTTTATATCAAAGCGTCCGGCTTTAAGAACATTCAGGATGACTGCATCCTCGACTTTACCGCAAAATCCAAGAAAACCACGGAAGATAAAGAATACGAGCTTCAGGAAATCGCAGACGGGTTGTTTGTCTACAACACCGTCGCTTTTATCGGAAAGAACGCATCCGGCAAGACTTCGTTCCTCGATCTTCTTGACTGTGCTTACTCCATTCTCGGCAACTTCTCTTTGGAAGATAAAAACTACTCCTATGACGGAATTCATCTGGTTCTTTTCTTCTACCATGACGGGAAGATTTATCGGTACACCACGGATATTGCGTCTTCTCAGAACCTCAGCAACAAAGCGACCTTCTCCCATCAGGAGTTATCCGAGAAAACCTATTATAAGTCCAAAGCCAAAGCCATCTTTTCGGATGACGATTTCGCGCCGGTCGAAAACATCGGCATTCTCCCCGAAGACACTTCCATTGTATTTTTCGTATTGAAAAAGAAGGAAACGAGAGCGGTTTATTTCAACTCGGACGGCGAAGGCGCAAACACCTATCGCCTGATGTTTCATGCGTTGAAGCTGTATAAACTCTCCCCCTCCGTTCTGTCAAAAGTGCTGCATCTGTTTGACGGCAATATCAAGTCGCTTACCATGTTGGAAGATGAGCACAACTATGAATTGTCTCTGACCACAGGGAAAAAGACGGTATCGGACAAAGAACTCATTCATATTCTGTCCAGCGGAACCACCAAAGGATTGCTTCTGTATGTTACCGTAATTGCCTCGCTCAAATACGGGTTTGATCTGATCATCGACGAAATAGAAAACCACTTTCATAAAACGCTCGTCGAAAACATCATCAACCTGTACAAAGACAAATCGGTCAACAAATGCAACGCGACACTCTATTTCTCCACCCATTACTGCGAACTGCTTGATCTGTTCAACCGTCAGGACAATATCTGGGTTTGCCGTGCCGACAAGAAGATTGTTGCTGAGAATATGTACGAGAACTTCGACATTCGTGTTGAACTTTCCAAGAGCCGGCAGTTCTATAACGACGCCTTCAAGACTTCCGTCAATTATGACGACCTGATGAGCATCAAAAAGGAGTTCTTGAAATGAAGAAAATCCTCATCATGTGCGAAGGTCCGAATGAATTGAAGGTGGTGAACCTCCTGCTCGACCACGGCAAGCTGAAGTTTTCGCGGGATGATCTGCTCGATATGCGTCCGTTCCATGCGCGGCAACTGGCATCTCCGCAACTGAAGCCGGCACTCGATGCCTATCACGGCGAACTTGAAATTTACCGCATCGGGGATAAGATGTCGGATGCGCTGAAAATTCCGAAAGAATTATCGTCCGAGATCAAGGCGCAGAAAAAGTTCTGTACCAAGCCGGAACTTGAAATCCTTCTCATTATTGCGGAAAACAGGGTTGCCGATTTTGAAAAGGTCAAGTCAAAACAGAAACCCAAAGACTTCTGCAAGCAAAACCTAGTCTATCATCGCAGAAAGTACGATAATTCCACCGAATTTTACAGCGATTATTTTGGCGACCGAATCGATGTCCTGGTAGCGGCAATTACCGAATATCACCGGACCCACGGAAAACATCAATCGGATGAAGGGTATCTCTTTGACCTTCTGAAATAACCGATCCTTTAGCGGCTGATGCGCTTTTTGCATCAGCCGTTTTTTCTGCTTACCGTATCAGGGAGCCGAAACCGTGCGCCGTATAAACTGCGAAGTCAGGATATTGACGATATTCTCTTTGACATCCGTTTCCGCCTCCTGCTCGGCAAAACGGAAGGTCATGCGCACGCCGTCGCTCTCCATTTTCATCACGGGCTTGCCGTCCTCATAAATCAGTTTCAGCTTGCTTTTATCCTCCATGACTCTCCTCCTTCATCCCCACGCTGATCAACAGGGCGGTTTCAATCCGTTTCATCGTTTCGGCATCCAATTCCCCAACGCGACTTTTCAGGCGGGATTTATCCAATGTGCGGATCTGTTCCAACAACGCCATGGAGTTCATCGAAAGCCCCTCACACCGAACCGGAACATGGGTCGGTTGGTGCGATTTCTTTCCGACCTTACTGGTAATCGGTACAACTACGGTTGTGGGGCTGTACTTGTTGCCGACATCGTTCTGGATAATCAGCAGCGGTCGCACACCGCCCTGCTCGGAACCGACGGTCGGATCGAAGTCGGCGTAGTAAACCTCTCCCCTTTTTACAAATCCTTTCATGCGTTCCTCCAAGGAAATATTCGCCGACTTTCATCGGCTATGTAGGAACCCGCCGCGCGGGTTCCGGAGAGGTTCGCGCCGCCTCCGATCAGTAGCAGACGCTCAGGATATACGCCACATAATCGGCGAACTCCTCGCTGATCCTCTCCCGGAGATTGACCTTCCGGCAATACAGCAGGAAATAGTAGAGCGCTTCCGTATCGTTGCGGATCATGACCTCCTGTTCCCTGCCTTCTTCCCAGGGAGAGCGGATAATGCAGGGACGGCGTTCCAGCCAACGGTTCAGGTTGTCCTGCTCATCGCAAAGCACTTCCCGAAGCTGCCTGCTCAGTTTTCGTGCCACCACCGCACTTTCGGAATGTTTGTTATCCTTGCGGTGGGCTTTGATATATTCCACACGCCGTGCAAAACCTGTAAGGCTCATCGGTTTTGTCATTCCGCAGTCCCTCCCTTCTCAAACTGAATCGTACAAACGGAATCCATATTGAGATACAACTCCTGAAGCTGCTTTACCGTTTTGCGGATCTCTCTGACAAGTTTCGGATTCTGTTCTTCCGACAGTTCCAAACAGATTTTGTTCAGCCGCTGAAGAACATCGTGAAAATCTTTGTTCGGCATCTGCTTCGGCACAAAACCTTTGATCAGGGTGCGCAGATATTCCGAGCATGGCATCCCTGCCAGATGTGCGTTGTTGTGAAGCATCCGGCTCTCGGTTTTACTGAGGCGGACTTCATAGTGAAACAGTTTCTTTTCCATGTGTACTTCCCTTTCTTTTTCCGATTCCGAATCCCCATCCTTGCGGACTTCCCGTATCGGCATTTCCGGTATGTATCCGGATTCCCGGAAGGTTTCCTCTATGTCACTGTGAGGTGTTCCTTTTGCTCCGGGAATCGTTTACACACCTTATTTGTCCTCGACACCCCAGGTGCGGTCGGCAAAGCCGATCTTGGGAAGTTCATCAGCGGCAGGTTGCGAACCTGCTCCATAGGAATCTCACCTCCGCCGGGTACTCCGCCGGTTGCGCCTTTCGGCTACAAAAGTATCATTATCCCTCGCCCCGGTCATCGCCCTCCACGGAGTGCAGCTCCGTTTCACCCGAAGTATCGCTGAATCGCTCCCTCCGCTTTCAAGGGAGATCATGGCGCGCCTTTCGGACTTGGCTGAACCGCTCATCGCAGTTCAGGGCAGGTAATGTGCTGATGAAATGAGTATTCAGTTTTCAGTTTTTCTTTTGGGGAATTTTCGTTCCCTCACTATACCGACAAAACAAGGGGCAATTGTAAGGTTTTTCAGAAAAGTTTTTCAAATATTTTTTTGAAAGCCGCTTCTGCCGTCCGGATTTGCTGTGTAACTGCCGGTCTTGACACCCCTTTTTCTGCCGCAACCCGCTCATGCGTATAATTCAAAAGATAAATCAGTCTCAAAAGCTCCGCCTGTCTCGGCTTCATGGCTTTCAGTACCGCACGAACCTTTTCTTCACGGGACAGTTCTGTTTTTTCGCCATCCCACTCATAAGAATCATAGGAAGCGAAAAAGTCTCCCTCATAATCCATTGCATTAAAGGAAACCGTATGTCTTTCCTCTGCACGGCGAATGGTATTCTCCCTCGTTTGTTCTCCCTGAATGACCTGTGCGACTTCCTTGGGAATCTCAATCTTCTGCTCTTTTCCCTGACCGTCCGTAAATACGACATAATACTTTTTCTCGCAAATAACCTTGTAATCGTTTCTCATTTTGTAATCTCCTGAATTTTTGATTTTTGAATTTGTGGTTGAAATCAAAAATCGGAGATTACGGGTATCTCGCTATGTAGGTCTGCCAATCGGACAACATAAAAACGCTCCCTTCAGATTCCTCTGTCGGGAGCGTTTTTGATTGTTGGTATCTGCTGATCAGCAAAAAAGGCACCGACAGATAGGCGATCCCATAGTTATCCCATAGGATGTTCTATCTATCGGCGGCTTCACGGTAAATGGCTACCGGCTTGACGCACACCAATTTCTACGCGAGACCTGCAAGCGCGACTTAACTTAGCACTGTTTCAGCCAGGCACACTTGCGTCGTTCGCAGTATTCAATTATATACATTGTATTGTAGGAAAACAGTCGGACTATATTCTGACCAGATCTTTCGGTATGGTGAGCAAAATCACATCCTGCCTCCGGCTTTTATAGCTTCGCACGGAAACCGTCCGGCATCTCGGACATTCAAACTTTGTCATATTCCCCTGCTGATAGGAAGTAATCACTGTCCCGCAATTGGGACAGTACATCTGTCGGGCAATCCATTCGAGATTCTTGCATTCGGGGTTCACAGTGTTCAGTCTCCTTTTTTTCCGAAGGTGCGGCAACCGCTCCCTCCTGTATTCTTTGGGGCTTCCCTGCTTTTGTCAGAATCTTTACTGTTGACGGAAATTATTTCGCTCAGCACGAACATTTTTTCGTCTTTCCTATTGACACACGAACATTCGTATGCTATACTATATTCACGAACAGAATTTCGTGCTGTGCTTCTATTATACACGAACACCATTTCGTTGTCAATAGATTTCCACGAAAAAGTGTTCGTGTTACAAAAATCTTTTTTGAGGAGTGAGAATCATGGCGTTCAAAGATCGTTTGCGGGACATGCGGGTACAAGCCGGAATAACGCAAAAAGGTCTGGCTTCCGCAGTTGGCATTACCGAACGGAGCATTCAGAATTATGAGTTGGGGACGAGAAAGCCCAATAATATGGAAGTGGTACAGAAGATTGCAGATGCCCTCCACACCACCACAGAATATCTGCTCGGCAGTGAAGAAACTTTTGTGATTGAGGCACACGAAAAAGGCGGCGCAAAATCCGCGCGGGATGTCAATGAGCTGGTTTCCGAAGTGACCGCCCTGTTTGCAGGCGGAACTTTGGACGAGAACGCCAAAGAAGGCGTCATGGCAGCCATCAACCGTGCTTATTGGGATGCGAAGGAGAAAAACAAAAAATACACCCCGAAGAAGTATTGCAAATAAAAGTCCGCTTTATTGTACAGTCCATCGTGTATCATACTTCTTGGTAAAGGGGGTGTAATCATGAATCAGCAGCAATGCGCCGAAATCGGCGAAAAACTTGTCCGGCGCTTTAAGACACGCGACCCCTTTGTCATTGCAGAAGGTCTCGGCATTCAGATTTACGACAACTGCGAAATCGGCAATCTGAAAGGGTTCTACAAGGTCATTAAACGAAACCGCTGCATTTTTCTCAATAAGAATCTGTCGGAACGCGAAGCCACTCTGGTCTGCGGCCATGAAATCGGACACGACCAGGCACATCGAAAAGATCTGGAAACCCTGCAATATTTCCCGGAATTCACACTCTATAACATGTCAACGCGGCAGGAATATGAAGCGAACATCATTCTGGCGACCATTACGCTGGATGACAGAGAGATCCTTAACTACATCAAGTATTATGAGTATGATGCGGAGCAAATTGCCCGTGCCATGAACTCGGACATCAATCTGATCGCATTAAAAATATCCCACCTCATCGAGATGGGATATAACCTGCGGGGGATCGAGTGTAATTCAAGATTTTTGAGATAAGAAAATAGGTTCGGAGCCATCAGGTTCCGAACCTATTTAGTGCTTTTTCAATTAGAGATCTTCATTGTATTTCTGAGTCAAGACGCGATCCTTTAGCGTAACTTCAATTTTAGAAATTATCTTCGCTGGATCCAAATCTTTATGATCGCTCGTTAATTGACCTTTTTCAGGCTTAATAAAATACTGAACCTTTTCATTTGAACCCGCATGACTGACATAAAGGACAATGATTGTGTCTCCATCCTTATCAGTTTTTATATTAGAAACCAATCGGTAATTTGATTCCGTTTTTATCCTATCTTTAATTTCAGGAGTATACCAATCATCCGTGCGTATAAGTTTTGCGTCTTTAAAAACTTCTCTATTTAAGACCTTCAAGCAACGAGATGCTAATACCTCAATGCTGTCGACATCTATTTGATTTCTACACTTAGGACAAGTTAATTGTACTTTATAATCGTCAGGAACTGATTCCAGTTCAATTTCCGGGTGCTTAGCACAATGAAAGTGAACGCCTTCCTGATTGCAAAAATAAGTGTCACTAAAATGTATCTCTTTCTTATGAAAATTTGTGCAGTCACCATGGTCTGTGCTACAGCCATCAAAAAGAGAGCATTTTCTAAAAGATATTTCATCATCCAACCTGTAGATTACCTTAGCTCAGCCCTGCCACAATCAACATGGCAACAAAGAGCGTGATGACGCAGACAAGAAGATAGGAAAATCCGTTTTTGTTTTTGCATATTTTCATAGCCGCACCCTATTTCCAGTAGATTTCAGACAATCCGGAAGCAGTCGCCGTCAGCTTCACCGGAAACAGCACCCCGCCGAAGCCGAGGATGGATGTCTCCGTCTCCAGAGAAACGGAAATGACATCGCCAAGCTGGACCTTTCCGGTTGCCGCATCGTAATACGCCGCTGTCCAGTTCACGGATGGGTGCAATCCCGTTTCCTCGCACAACTGTGCATACCGCTTCTGCACCTCCTGCCCAACGCTCCCGCTGACGGTTGCGGTGTCAATGAGTTCGCTTGCCATATAGCGCAGGTCCTGCTTTTTGGAAACCAGACCGAACACGCTGACAAGCAACACAAGCAAAAAGGACACGACAAGGACGGCTATTTTCAGCCGTGTTTCCTGCTGGTGCTGCCCGCTCCAAAGTTTAGAAGAACTGCGGAAGCTATATCGGTATTTCCCGGATTTATGGCGGCAACTTGAAGAATGGGACGAAAGCACTTGGAGGACTTTTATCAAAAATTATTCTGTCCGTCAGCTTGCCGCCCGGTTTGTCTTTAAAGCTAAATGGCAGGCCGCAGGCGGCAATATCCGAAGCAAAGCGTTTCACGCTGCTTTACGGAAAGAATTATCCCGGCTCGGATCGGAGGTGACGCTATGCCGGAC
>OOIG01001081.1_pt1 | contig 21221 bp, 24 predicted proteins | sample 1692091 | NCBI WGS metagenome assembly OOIG01 (sample SAMN06348188, study PRJEB24527) | human gut metagenome | biome: human gut; feature: ankylosing spondylitis patient; material: feces | host: Homo sapiens | place: China | collected 2015-10 | reverse complement strand
TAAAAATATAATTTGAATCTGTTGTATCTTTTATTTTGCTTAGTCTATAAAATAAATCTACAACTCCTACTTCTTCAGCTGCTTCATATAATAAAATATTAAATGGAATAACTGATAATTCTTTTTTTTCTCTTAAATATTTTTGCAAATTACTTTTATTGTATTTTGAATAATGACTATATTTGCCTATAACGATAATATTTTTTGGTTCTGCTACAATCGGATTATCCATTTTTAATTGTATATAGTAGTCTAAACTTCTTAATTTTTGACCTGCAATATAAAGATTTATAGTAGCCATTTTTAAGATTTCATTTCTTACGCCCTCATCTAGTTCTCTACTTAAATCTACTAAAACCATATCATAGTATTGATTTGCTACATTTAGTATTGCAGGATAAACTGCTGATATTGTTTTATAGTCTCGTAGATTTTCTTCTTTTGTCTTTGTAGGATTTTCCATATATCCATCTAGAACTTCTAATGTGTCTTTAAAAATAACATGTGTATAATCTGTTATATTTTCTGGTTCTATCTTATTACTTGCTATTAATCTAGATAATCCTTCAACACCATTCTCTATTGCAATGCTTGATGATCTATCAGCCATAATTTGTTTTCTTACAGCATTTTCTTTCCAAAAGCAATTTTTTATTGTTGAATCATTATATGCTGCTGAAACAATCAAAACTTTTAAGTTACGCTCGATAGCCATTTTTGTTGCAACAGCAACTGTTGATATTGAAACTCCTGATTGTTCTCTATCTGCATTCCAAAATGTTACAATTGACATCTTATTCTCTCCTTTTTTATATTTCCTTAGTCATTTTTCTAAGCATTTTTTCATCTAATCCACTACATAATTCTTTTACAATATATACAATGTTTTCTCTATATTCATTACTTAAGTTTTTTAATTTTATACACTGCAATCTGTGGTTTTCCATGTGTACTGCTAAATCTCCGTTTTCTAATAAAAAGTATAATTTATTGTCTGTCCATTCTTCTTTTAATTCAAGTGTTAAATAATTAAAGTATTCATCTTCTTCTTTTAACATTTCTTTTGTAAAAAATAATCTTGTCATTTTTAATGGTAAATTTATTTCTTTTAGAAGTTCAATTCCTTTTCTTAGTGAATATCCATCAAATGATGTTACATAATATAATTTATCAAAACTTAGAGCTTCAAAATCTCTAACTCCATCAAAATTATCAGTATCAAGAAATATATATTCATATTCGAATTCATTTTCAGTGTCAACACCTAAATAATGGGCTATTTGTTCTATATTTTCAAAACCTATAGCAACATCAATGTCTTCAAATGTTGTTACATAAGATACTGTAGGTAATATATTAGGAACTATATATTTTGCTTTTTGATCCTTTGTAGAATCTATGAATAAAACTTTTTTTCCATTTCTTGTTAATAATTTGGATATATCCAAAATTAGATCTGTTTTATCATATACCCCTATAAATCCAACTTTCTTCATGTTATTATCCTTTCTATATAATAATTCATATAGTAAGGGCATAATATGCCCTTACTATAACTAATTATTCTCCTAGTGAATCTAAATATTTTTGTCTTGCATCTTGTGCATTAGAAATACTTTCTTCCATTGAATTTTTTACATTTGTATCATAGTCAGCTCCAATTTGTTGTTCTAAGTATCTTCTTGCATTTGTTGCTGATGTTGTATATCTCTTCTTTAATTCTTCTACTGCACTTGATACTATATTTGGATTTGATATATTTCCGTTTGAATCTGTTATTAATGCTGTTACAGAATCATTTGGTCTATATGTTGGTACAGCTGCATCTTGTATTCCTGCTTCTTTGTATTTTGTTGCATATAATTTTGCACCATTAATTCCGGCAGCTTCTACTATTGCACTAGACATTGCTAAAATTTCATCTTCTCTTAATGTCATTCTTATTGTATCCGCTAAACGTCCTTCTGCTCCCATTGGTATTTCAACTATTTTTTTTGAAACAACTATGTAATTTTGTCCATTTGGTAGCATTAATCTTATATCAACATAATCTCCATCTGTTAAATCTACTGGTAAAGATACAACATTATATTCCTCTACTCTTACATCATTTGTAACAATATTATCAGTTTGTTGAACCATATTGGGTGTTACTACTGTATTTTTTTTCATATCTAATTTTGCTACTACTGGTACATTGTTTAATTCAATATATTGTTTTGTTGTTGATGTAGGTTTTATATAATAATTTTCCGTTGTGTCTTCTTTGTAAACTCTTACTATGCTATCTGAGCCATTAGCATCTGTTTGTGTATAATAAAGACCTTCTTCATCTCTATTTAACATAGTTCCATCTTTTGTTTGCATATACCAACTTTCAATAACTGATATTACTGATGTTGCATTTGCTGGTATTGTTGTTTGATCTACTGCTTTTAGAGCAAACATATCTTCTGTTATTTCTTCTCCTGATTTTACGTCTTGACTTAATACGTAAACCTTCTTTCTATTTGCATTTAATGTAGAAATCTCTGTATTTTTAAAGCTTTCCAAATTAAGCTCCTCAAGCAGCTGTGTATAATCCTGTGCCGATATATCGTAATACCGCAGTCTCTCACCCTGTTTCCAAAGAGAGAACATAGAATTAGATAAACGACCGCTTCTGTATTTCGACATATCATCCGTATAATAAAGAGATTTATCGTCAACATTATTGGCTTTTAAAAAATCATTATATTTATCTTTAAATTCATCAAAAGTCAATTCATCTGTCGCAATTTTAGAAAGCACAAAATCCTCTAAATCCTTTTGATTTCTTTCAATAAGCGTACCGTCCAATAAAATTTTGTTTCTGTTTAAGTAATTTTGAATTTTCAGCTTTAAAACTAAATCAATATTCGGATCGCTTAATGCACCCCTGATTGATTTTTTGCCCTTAACCTGTGTGTTGTACAAATAGGAAATCGTGTTTGGAGGCACTCCGAGAAAATCGTTCCACAGTTCCCTATCACCTTCATAGTTTGAATAAAGATATGCATAATAATCCTCATCAAAAACGGGTGATCCACATTTTATTTGCAGTTCGGCACGTAATTTTCTGATTTTCTTTTCAAATTTCTGCCGGATTCTTTCGCGGGTAAGATCGTATTCCTGAGCTATCGCCTCTAATGTCATTCCGCTTAACCTCTTATAAATTATATCTTTATCTTCTTCGTAAAGATTAGATTTTTCAAGAGCTGCGTTCAGAGATGGATATACCCTATATAATCTAAAATCAACATATTCGAGCTTTTTATTTGCAATAAGCCTTCCTATGCATTTTTTTATACGTGCTTCATCAATATCCTCAGGGAATGTCTCTCTTATTTGCCTGTAAGAAATGCCATTAAAACCCATATCTTTAAAGCAGGCAATAACAGTTTCTTCAATATAATCATCCGAATACATTGCGTCTTCATCTCCGCAGCAATATGCTGCTACTATCGGTTGCAGCTTTGAAAGATAATATTCCATTCGGCTTTTAATTTCATTTATACTTTTAACTCCGATATTTCTAATGGAAGATAAATTGTATGGATTTATTGATAAGGCATCAAAGAAGGAAAAGATATTTGCTCTCATAAAAGCATTGACCGCTCTGACGCTCAATCCCATTTGCTCAACAGGAATATCATTTTCTTTAAGGTATTTTCTTGCTTTTTACTTATAAGCAGGATGCATAATTAACTGAGGGATTGACAATTCAAACGGTCCAGCTTCCGGCACTGTATTATTATTTATGTGGTCATCGAGCCCAATTTCTTCACCGTCCAAATAAGCAGTGATTTGTTTAAAATGTTCCGAAATATACTTTTCAATACTTCTGCCGATTTCATCAGCAGATTTTGCTCCAACATTTTTTAAAGAAGAAATTTCTTGGGGGTAGCAAGCCATAGCCTCATAAAGATATTTTATTCCGCGTCGTCTCAGCACATTATAAGACCTGGTGGAAAGATCAAGGCTGTCAAGCCCGATATGTTCAGACGCCGTAAATTCAATAAGCTTATTTTTAATTTTACTGTCGTTCAGCATTATGTTTATGCTTGAATGAGATGGCTCAAGCTTCGCTTCGGCATTTTCCGATTTGGGAATATCGTACAATTCAGAACTGTTAAGGTTTTTTTCGCTTTCTGAAGCTTTTTCCTGCATTTCCCGGTTTTGATTATTTTCGGAAAAGTCAGAGCTTTTCTCAGCTTCCTCATTCAATTCGACTTCTGATTGGGGCTTTTCGACCGGCGCTTTAGCTGCAAATTCCTTATTGCCTGCAATATAATAGGAAATTGCCCTTTTGTTCTTTCTTAAATAATTCCGTTTATACATAATAACCTCGTTTACCGAGCTTTTGTCCATCATATCAAGCGCTGAAATTTCTTCATTTGAAAGAAAAATTATATCACTTAAATTGATGATATTATTTATCCGCAGGGCATTGTAGGCTCTTACGTTCATTTGAAGTGATTTCAAAGGAACATCATTTTTTTTAAAATACGGCAGCAAAACCTCTTTGTGTTCAATAAGCCAAAATTCGTATTCAGCATATGTTGTAAAAAAATTTAGCTCCTCCATATATAACCGTCCTTTTTCAACTAAAAATCAGAATAAAAGGAAATATTCATTTCAAACGGTATTTCCGCAATTGTTTTTCCGTTTGCAATTACCGTCATAAAGCACACCTTCATAGATGTAAAATCTATATTTGATAAAAGCATAATACCCACTGTATTTTTTTCTCCCGCGGCTATGTTTTTAATCGTTCTTTTATGACTGATATTGTTTTTATTTACATCTACAAAAACAACGTCAAGCTCATTGCAATTCAGGCTGCCGTCTTGCTTAATTTCAACCTTAAACACATTGTTGGTAATTATGGGTTTACTAAGAACCGAAATCGGTGATTCCGAAGAAATATCGGAGGTAACGGCATTTTCTTCAACAGCTTTATCTTTGTTTTCCCCATCGGAATCAACGCCAAAAATCTTTAAAGCATTTGTCTCCATTGCCTTTTTACGAAGCATTTCCGCGTTGCGTTCCTTTTGTATCTTAATAATTTCAAGATTTTTTCTGCGCTCTTCTTCTCTTTTATTATTTTCTTCCTCAAGGCGCTGTGTCTCGGCTAATGCCTTCTGTTTTTTGATTTTTTCCTTTTTGATCTTTTCGGCGGATTTATATTTTTCGATAAGTAAATCAATATCGCTTTCTTCTTTTGTGAATACATTTTTCAAAATAAATGCATTTAAGCCGTCGCTAAATATGTCGGTATATCTTTCAAACAGACTAACAACCTTTTCAGCATCAACACAAGGGATAGTACGTTTATACCTTTTCCAACCGACAGATAGCGAAAAATATCTCGCAATATATATTACAGGGTTATTGCGATATCGGTTGTCGGGCGAGCCGTCTTTTTTCTGATATTTATATTCCTTTGCAATAACCTTGCCGTTGGAATTGATCTTAATACTCTCCTTTTTATCGGTGTATTTGACCTCAAGCCTAATTTTTTCATAGGGAATTGCACTTATGATTTTGTCTTGAATACAAACAACATAACAGGGTAATAAAGCAAGGAAAGTATTTTTATCAAGATATATCATAGGTATATTTTCTTTATTAAAAAAATCTTTAAAATCAGCGTCTGAATTATATTTCAGAAGCTTTGAATCATCTGTTATTTTGCAATTTCCTAATTTTTTAATAAAGCTCGTCCATTCTTTCTTTTCATTGAAATATGTGAACAATTTATTGAAATTACCGTAAAGGCTGTCAATTGTCTCTGCGTCAAGCTCGGCTTCAAATTCGGGTAATTTATCCGCGTTTTTATCCTTCGGGAATCCAAGAGCTTTATTTATATCAGCAAGCTTTTTTCTGCTCTTTTTGACCGCTTCATTATGATTTTTAACGCTCGCTTTTCGTTTTTTTGAAATAATATAGTCAATATATGCTTTATTAAGCCTGTATTCCTCCCTATTACTGTATTCATCGGAAAGTGTTGGGTATTCTGTTTCATCACCACTTACAGAATATTTGCCCGAAAGGATTTCATCTCTTGCAGCGTTCAGCTCATTTGAAATTCTTGTTTTTCCAGCCTCTAATTTTTCGGCAAACTCTTTTATAAGCTTTATGCGCTCCCGTTTTGCTATCTCTGATTTTTCCGTCTCTGTAAGTGAAAAGTTACATTTAAAAAACGCGGCATGCGTTTCTGACTTGAAAATACCTATATATTTATTATAGCCCGCAATAAACTGCTCAAAAGTGCTTTTGGTGCATTTGTTTTTAATGTCAGTTGAAATTTCGTCGCTTTGCTGATATGTTATTACCTTTAACGTTTGACCCGAAGAATTGATTTTAACAATGTAGCAAGGGAAAAAATACAAATAATAATCGTCTGATTTTATGCAATTAACATCATATCCGTTAAAAAAATCGTTAAAAAGGTCATCACGTTTGTAATAAAATAAACGTCTGTTTTTCGCGGTCTTAAGAGTCCGCGCCTTTTTGATAAAATCCTTCCATTCCGAAAGCGCCGTAAAATGCTCATACATTACTTTAAAATTGCCGGTCAAAAAAACCTTATCAAGGTTGATTACACCAAGCAAAGCCGGCAGCTTTTCAATATCGGTTTCTTTATCCCATCCCAATTCTTCATTAAAATTGCTGAGACGGTTTCTTAAAGAAGTTACATAATCATTATGCTGCGAGACTTTAAGACTTGCATTTTTCAGCGGTACATATTCATTAAACGCAGTTATAATAGCCTTTTCCTCAAAAATGGTATTTTCACTTATCGGAACAGGTTTTATCAGCTGATATTCAGGCTCGTGATTTTCACTTAAAATTTGATTGCGTTCGTCAATAATATTTTGACGCGCAATTTCAAGGGCTTGTCTGGCTTTTTTATCCTCTATCGCATAAACAGCTTTCACTATTATAGCCGATATAGCTATTATCGGAATAACAATGACTGCCAAATAAAAAATCAACACGAATAAAGCCATAAAATCCTCCCTTATTCCACCCCCAGCGCTTTTTTAGCGGCGTCCAGCGGATTTTTATAAAACACAATTTCAATCTCGTTTTTAAGCTCGCTGCTCAATGCACGGCATTTATTTTTGCTGTCATCAGGCATTAAAATTTTTTTGGCGCCGGCATTTGAAGCTGCAACTAGAATTTCCTGAACCTCGGTTTGAATAGGCAGCATAGTCCCGGACATTACAACACGACCGCAAATAACGGTTGACGGAGATACCGCCCTGCTTGACAGTGCCGAAAACAAGCCCACAACCTCTGCAACCGAAACCTCATCAGAAACATTTCTGCCTTGTAAATCATTAAAATACAGGCTGTAATCATAATCCGTATAAGCTGCGGAAATCAATTTTTTTGCATTATCCTCAAAGTAATTAAATGCGGCGGTTATGCTGTCCTTAACGCTTTTCGGTGCACGCGCCAAGCCCTCAACATTTTTAAAGCTGAGGGTTCCTGTGCCGTCAATCAGTTTGTTTTCCAACCTGTAAATTCCCATTTTGTCATCAATTGATTTACCCACAGCATAAACATATCCGGGCTTTTCAAAGCCCTCAAAAATAAGGGCTTTATCAGAAACCTCCGGCAAAGAAACTATTATTTCATCACCAGTATCCATATCAATATACCCGAGTGCAGCATCGCTGAATTCGGCGGGATTGATTTTCCTCAACTGCTCCTTAACCCTTCTGCGACATTCAATAGCATATTCAAGAATTTCTCTTACCTGCTCTTTATCCATTATTTCATCGGGATAAATAAGCTTTGCAAGCCCCGAAAAGGTGCGCCGAACCGCTGTTTCGTCGCGGGTGTTATGATTAGCGTTAAGTGCAAAATACTCACCGAAGGAATTAGTAAAATCATACTTTCTCATAGCGTGGCAAAATTCTGCAAAGCAATCGGATATAAGACCATAGCCCGTTGTAAAAAGGCTTGCCCTGAGCTTGGGAGTTTCCCAGCCGGGAAGGTATGCATGTATTCTGTCAAAAAAAGCCGAATCGTCATTAAAAGAATCAGGGAACGGTTCAAACAAATTAGTAGTCCTCAGCATATCGGTAACACTTCTGAATGTGTTTCCCTCAAAGGCAATAGAGGCGTCCGAGCTTACCGAATCGGTACCTCTCGCAAAAGAGCCGTTTGCCATATAATTCTTCATAATCTGAATCATATCCGCTGATGACTGCGTAATTCCGCTGACCTCGTCAAAGGCAATGCAATCCCAGTTGCCTACCAATCCCACCTTATGCGAGGACATATTATAAAACATATTTGATACCGTTGTATGACCGCTGCTTATAAGGATCGAGTAGGGTGACAGCTCACTGTAAACATGAGATTTTCCGGTTCCGCGGGGGCCTAACTCCACAAGATTATAATTCTTTTGAATAAGGGGAACAAAACGCAGCAAAAAATGTAATTTCTGTTTGCGCGAAAGCTCGGCTGGCTCATAGCCTATGGATTTCAACAGTAAGTTTATCCATTCGTCTGTGGTGAAATTTACCCTTGAATATTTGATTTCATCCAACTCCAAATTGGGCATCTGAATGGGTTTAAGCGAGGTGATTTCAAACGGTGAGTCGTAATGTGATTTTTTCTTTTTTGTTTTGCGGCGGGCTGTTCTATCCTCAAAAAAGTCATCTTCCATTTCCTGTATATCATTATTCAGTCCTACATAATCTATCTTTAAAATACACCAAATACCGCCGACAAGAAGCTTTTCATTATGTACCACTAATTCAGAGCTTACCTCAAACGGGTCAATTCGCAGGTTTGTGAAGCGCGCAACATATATATCTTCACGCTCGTTAAGCTCAACTGTAATTTTATCAATAACAGTGTATTGACCGTTCTCTCTAATCTTTGATTTTACATATTCGCTCTGATCCGGGCGAACATAATTTTCGGTAAGTATTTTTTTAATCTTTGCAAGACCCACCTGTATTGCGTCCTCATCATCCGTAGCGCAATACATACCGAGAAGGTATTCAAGAACAAATGTAGGCACATTGGCGCCTTTTTTCATTAAAGATGTCAAATCCTTTCTTACAACCTTACCCGGAAAACTTTCAAGTGTTTTTTCATCCAATTCAGTCATTATTCTGCCTCCTGTGTGTTAAAGATCAAAGTCATTGATATATGCAATATCAATGCCGAATTCTTCTTTTGCCGCAATATTTGTTGTGTCCTTTTCAAGCACGTTAAGAAAATAGCTTTCGGTCTTCTTAAAATCAGCGTTTTTCAGGGTAAATCTCAAACGGAAGGTTCTGTTAAGCGCGTCACTGTCTGTTTTGTCCGCAATTACGGTTTGGGGGTAGCTCATGGGTTTATCTGCCTCGTCGGTCATAAACATATCGTAAACAGCCGCAACCGTCTTACCGCCGACAACCTCTTTTTGATAAAATTCAAGAGTAAAGATGCTGTTGCTTATTTTCCTGCTTTGGCTGAGCAATTTAATTTCGGCTTTTTTAACATCAACAAACCCTTTATTGCGCAAACGCATATTTTTAAATCTGATTACCGGAGCTGCACATTCCTGCAATGAAATTCCGCCGTGAACATAGTCCATGGTGCCGCCGGCTTTTTTATGCGTATATTTTCAAGCGGAGCGTAGCCTATAAGCTGCATGTTCATATTCTGCATGGAAATCCTAAGCATATGCTCAGCGCTGCACTCGCTTTCACAAATGAAGTACCTTCGGTCAAGCTCAAGAATTTTACCAGATATAACTTCCCTATCCGCGCAAGCATCTCTTTATAGCTTACGGCAGCATTGCCGCCGCAAACTGTTTTTAAAACCCTTTCACGCGCCGCGGTGCTCTCGGCAGCCATTCCGTCACAAAGCACCTTTAAATTTTCATCAAGCGTAATTTCCCTGTGGGGCAGCAAAGCAGCCATTCCGTAAGGCGTTGCTAACGGGAACATAGCCTGTATTGCGCATAATTCGGCGGCGCCCTTTGTTTCGGCAATAAGCAGCTTACACAGCTCGGCTGCGACCTCATAACGCATTGCACTGAGTAATAATAAGATATTTGAATAATTCTTCATTGTTCTGCTTTTCTATCAGATCAATAACCCTTTCGCGGTTTAATCCGTCAATTTCAAGCGTCATTGCCTTTTTTAAGATATCGGCTTAAATTCGCCGTTTTCATTGCTAAATACACGTACGCAAGACGGAGTAAAACTGTTTACCTCCATATACCGCAGGGCAATAAAGCGATTAAACCAGGTGTATGCAGCTTCTTCCATAACCCGCTTAAAGCCTTTGTGCCTTATTTCGTAAATCAGCTTTTTGCACCATTCCTTTTCATTTGCTGTAAGCAGGCGCCCTTCAATGCTTTCAAGTTCTCCGTTCATCCCGGCGTCTTCTTTAATTTTCATATTCAAACGCTTTTTGGGTAGCGGCTTCAATCAAAGCAGCCCTTTCCCAAACCGAATAATTTCTAACAGCGGTTTTATTCGTCCTCAATATCCCTTTCGGCCGAGTTTAATCTCTTAAATCATCAAACATTGCCTTAACTGAAGGCGCATTTTTTGTGAGCTTTTTAATGCTGACATCCTCAACCTTATTGTTTGCGGCAATAAGATGCTTTTCTGACGTGTTAAGCGCCTTTTTAATCTTTTCCAATTGCTCTATTGCTTTATCAATGCCATTGATTGCATCAGCAAATCTATCGCTTGCATCTTTAAAGTTCTTTGAAAATCCATCTTTAAAGGCAGTTAGGTTGGATTCAAAATTGAACAGATCCAACTGTTGGTTTTTAACTATTTCCAGCTCTTTTTGATATTGCAAGGAATTCATAGCGGCATTTTTAAGCAAGGTAATCAGCGGTATAAAAAACTGCGGGCGAATTACATACATTTTAGGGTATTTGTATGATACATCCACAATGCCGTTGTTATATAGCTCGCTATCGCTTTCCAGCAATGAAACCAAAACCGCATATTCGCATTTTTTCTCATTACGGTCCTTATCCAGTTCCTTAAAGAATTCTTCATTTTTATGCTTAGTCTTGGTTTCATCAGCCTCGTTCTTCATTTCAAACATAATGGAAATATACTCGGTTTCATCAACGTAATCTCGAAAAATAAAGTCTCCCTTGCTTCCGGTGCGGGCGTCGTTATCCTTTTCAAAATATGCATTCGGGAAAGCGGTCATTCTGAATTGATTAAACTGATTATAGCAATGTTGCTCAAGACTCTCGCCAATCATTTTAGTTGATTGGCGCGCTTTAAAGTCTTTATAATATTCAATCTGTTCGTCCTTATCCCTAATCTTGCTTTCATACCCCTCCCTCAATGTTTGAATTTCGAGTTTGTTCTCATTTTCTTTCGCGTCAAGCCGACCTTTAAGCAGATTTATTTCGGTTGTTTTTTCATTAAGTTCTTTTTCCTTGTCGTTTACCGCTGTCATTACAGCAATCTGTCTATCGGAATCGGCGGAATTAAGCTTTTCTCTCAGCTCTGCAATTTCCTTGTCTTTTGCACTTAACGCGTCTTCCTTCTTTTTTTCTTCCTCCATGCGGATAATTTTAAGGTCGTTTTCTTTTCTTGATATAATTTCTTCTTCACGGCGCTTAAGCTCTGCCTCAAATTCATTATTGCGGACCTGTGTAACTATTTGTGCATAGTCTGAATCATCAACCTGAAAAACTTCTTTGCATTTGGGACATCTGATTTCTGCCATAAAACAACATCCTTTACTTATTTTTTTAAATGATGTGAAGCACATCGTGGTAACTTAATTTTTCAATCAGCCTTTCTCTCAGCTCTGCAAGATATTTATCTATATCTTCCTCGTTTTCAAGCTTAGCGGAAAAGCAAACGCTTGTGCGGTTAATCGTTACAACGTCAATATCGGGAGTATCTGCCGCAGCCAATGCTTTTAAGTACTGCTGCCGCAGATTTGCAATCTGAATTTTCATTGCGTCAAGAGCGGTAAGTGTTTCGGCTGTGCCTGCGGCTTCTCTTTTTGCGGTCAGTGCATCATCGGCTTTTTTAAGAATTTCATTCTGCTCAAAATCAGCTGTCTGATGAATGAGCGAAATATTAAATGAACTTGACAGAATCTCACTCCGATTTTGAGAGGAAAGCTTCCTCTCAAATAAATGGTTATCCAATGAGGTGGTATTTATGCTTTTTGCTGTGTCCTCGAGGATGAATTGATTGTCAGAAAATATTTCGATAAATAGAAGGAATTTCATCATTGTTTTTGACCGGCAAAAATATACATTAATTTTAACATACAAATACTGTAAAATCAATATATCTCAGAGTTAAATTTATCAATTTGTCGTTTTTTTGTGACACCATAGTCATTTATGCTGATATTATCAAAAAATATACCTTTTGACCGACTGAAATTATTTATGCATTAAATTGTATTCACGCCTGCGTCGGTAAAAGGTTGATATGCTTATATTACAGATTTTAAGCGTTTCTGTCATTGTGAGTTTGCCTTTGCTCCAATCCTCAATAATCTTATCAAAATCTTCGGGAATGGGGCTTTCCGGTCTTCAGAATTTAACACCTTTTTTCTTTGCGGCAGCTATGCCCTGTGCTTGTCTTTTAAGCGTGTTCTCTCTTTCGTTTTGCGCCACAAATGACAAAATTTGTAAAACAATATTCGCAATAAAAGTCCCCATTAAATCCTTATTTATTCTGGTATCAAGCAGTGGCATATCTATAACACAAATATCAACCCCTATATCCTTCGTCAGTATCCTCCACTGCTTCTGAATATCTCCGTAATTACGCCCGAGTCTGTCAATACTGAGTATGTACAGCAAATCTCCAGACTTCAATTTTTTAACCAGTTTCTTATGCTGTGACCGCTCATAATTCTTGCCCGACTGTTTATCGGCATAAATATTTTTATCTGCAATATTAAGTCGCGCCATTTCAAGCATCTGCCTGTCATCGTTTTGATCAATGCTTGATACTCGCACATAACCGTAAACATTTGCCATAATATTACCCACTACTCCCAACATTAATTTTATAACGTTTGGAATATTTTTGTTTTGAGATAATATACAGAAAAGTTAGTTAGTTTTTATATCTTTATAATCGAGTAGGGCGGATTTGTCCCGCCCTCTCACTGGTTATTTGTATGATTTTTCTTCGCTTTTTATGCCTTTTTAAGACAAAACGGCACTTATTGATTACTGTTTTTTGATTTTGAAAAACATTCGCTGCATATACCCATATTTGGGTTATCCGCATTATAACTTTTAAATAGAATTCGATTTTTAACCTTACCGCACTTCACACATTTAGCCATTCTTCTCGGCTCCGGAGTATGTGTTGGTCCTTTATTTGTCATGCCGTGATAAATCTTTCTTGTCGAATCCAAAAAATCAAAATTTCCGATATCTTCCGAATTGAATACAGCAGTATTTTTATAAATATTTAATACTTCGCTTTTTTCTTCAAAGTGTATATTTTTCTTTTACACATTATCTTTTAAAGTTTGTTCTCGTAGTTGCATCTCCATATGTATATTATCTTTTAAAACTTGATCTTGCAATTTCATCTCCCTAATCTTTACGTTAAAGGTAGACAGTTTCTCATTTAACCATATATTGTACCGCTTTTTGTATCCGGCAAGTGTTATTTCATCGTCTTCAATATCAAGTTGTTCGACTGTACCATGCTCCTCATATGCCTTCATAAAATTAGCAGGTAATAATTCTTTTCCCTTATAAAAATAATTATTTGTATCAATTTTATATTGTACAACCTTAAAATTATTACGACTTATTACTAGCATTTTTTAGGTTAATATTAGATTTCCACAGTTTAATTATCGTGCTCATTTTGAAATGATTTATCACAGGCGCCCCAAAAAACAGTATCACAACTTCTATCACAATATACGAAAAACACTATCACAAATTCTATCCCATAAAGCATAAAACGGACTGTCACAGGTTCTATCACAGGTGCTTCCAAAAATACTATCCCAAGTTCTGTCACAAAAAGCTGTTTTCTGACAGACCTCATTTACGGCATATTTTTCAAAACATTTCGAATTTATTGGACGGCGTGTAACAGCATGTCTATGAATAGGTTTAATGCCCCATTTTGATTCTTGTGTACCGATTTTGTCACATAAGTTGTGGTACTCTGTCTTTACAACAAAATTAAGGAGCGATGTTAAATGAAAATTGAAGTTCAGTATTATCCGCTTGAAAACTGCAGCGGAAACTTATGTAAAATTATTGTAGAAACAACCGATTACGAATCGGCAGCACAAATAGTTATGAACATGTTTAATATTCCGCGCAGTAACATTTATTCGGTAAATTCCTATATAGAGTGATTTTACATGTTATCTGAAACTATGAAATTAAAAGAAAAAATCATCTGCATTTGTAAACAAGATAAAACATTTTTAAGAAAAGGTTCAACATTCGATAAAATTACCGTTTTAAAATCAGGCTTTTATGGCTCTATGCTGTGTGGCCCGGTTACTTTTTTAGGACATACAGACAGTTATGAAATGCTTTTCAGCAGCGGTAACGGTCGATATTATTTTACAGTGCGTGACGGCTGGGGTGTTGAAGATAATTGTTTTTATGCTTTGTCTATCGGCGCAATCAAGCGTGACTTCAAAACGGCTGTTACTATTGAGGAAATTGAACACGAAATAAATAACCCTGAAGAGCCAAAAAGCACTTATTCAGCACTCTCAATAAAAATGAAATTAAAAGACGATATACAAATACTTAAGGTGTTGAAAAGCAAGCCGTAAAGCAGTATAATAAAGGAGCAAAAATGAAAGTTTCATATGATTTGAAATTTGAAAAATTTTTGGATTTATGGAGCAAGGCTGAAAAAGGAAAAGACAAAAAAGCGCAATTTAAGCTTGCCTTATTGTATTTTAAGCATAATCAACCAGATACTTCTGTATACGCTTTTCAGCTTTTTAAGAAATCCGCAAAGCAGGGGTTTACAGATGCCGCATATATGCTGGCGCGATGTTATCACGAGGGTTTGGGAATACGCAGAAATTACCGAAGTGCTATAAAATGGTATAATGAAACAGATTCTCTTATTACACACGATATTTGGAACAACCCAAGTAAAACTGACAAAGGAGAAAGCAAGCTCTTTCAAAAATATCTTGATGACGATGAATTCGCAAATAAAATTGATGAGAAATTAGATGTCAGGAAAGAGCAGATGAGCATTGATAGTATTATCAACACTGCCCTAAGCGGCAGCTCCGACGCGCAAAACCGATTGGGTTATTACTATTATAACGGCAATGAATTTGAAAAGGATATACAAGAGGCAATTTTTTGGTATGAAAAAGCGGCTGCACAAGGCAACGACGCCGCTATGGAAAGACTTGCGGAGCATTACAATAAAACAGGTCAATATAAAGAATCAGCCGAATGGTACAGAAAATATACCGAAGAACGAATCAAATGGCGTAACGAGCGTCTTAATTGGTAAAATCAAAACGAAAGGTGTTATGACTTATGGATTTATCAAAAATATCAACAGCACAGCTTGCAGAGGAGCTTTCAAAAAGAGAAGCTGTTCAAAAATTGATTGCGGAACCGTATCAACCCTATCAGATAACAGTCGGAGAAACTACTGTTTCCGATACCGGTCCGGCTGTTATTTTAAGAATTTGTGACTGATTTTTACAGCGGAGAGTTTTTATATTTTATAATTAGGTCTTATTATAAAGTGTGGTATACTAAGCAGAAAAAAACCGACAGGAGGATTCACTATGAATTTAAAAAAATTGATTAAAGAGTTAGAAACTGAAACGGATAATGAAAAGGCTGCTGAAACTATTCGAAAAATAGATTCCTTGATAAATGAAAAAGGTGTTCTCAGAATGGGTCCGTTTGGTTATTTGAAGCCGCTTGAGATTGAATCTCATATATGTAAAAGAGATACTTTTGAAGAAGGGTACTTTGATTGCGATGCATTGGGAAACAACTGGGGGTATCCTGTACGGCCGGACTGTATATATATCCAACCGGACTACAACGGAATTGAAATCGTACTGTCAATGAATGAGCAATATGCTGTTTCCTGTCTCATAAAAAGTGCTTATATACGTCTGCATAACGGAATAAATGCTCCGGCTGCGGATCAGAAGCAAATCGGGGAACTTTTTGAGAAAATCGGCGTTCCCCGCAGTCAGTATAACAGCTGCGATTTTTATATAAGCAACAAGTGATAAGTTGATGAAATGCTCTTAAAAGAAAGGAAATACGGCTATGAGAAAAAAGGATTATATTGTTCAGCTTCTTTATTTTTCGGATTTACTTCCTCTAAAATATCCTGAAGAATCCGCCGGTCTGTTTGCGGCGCTTGAAAAGCACAATGTTGCTTATGCTTTTATAAAGGGAGCAAAGAATATTTGCATACGGGATTTTATGCCAATACAAGTACATGAGCGTTATCCAAAGGATAATGTGTTATTTCGGTATGAACCGTCTTATTTGGAAAAACGCCGTGATTTGCTGACCGATTTTTCACAGGACATTGATACAAATTGGCAGTTAGTCAACGGTTGGCGCCCGCCTTGTGATTATGATAAATCGGAAGTGAAAATTGACGGCGGAAACATATTGATTTCACCGGATGACGAAAAAGCAATTATAAGCGACCGCATTTTTTCTGAAAATCCGGAATACGGAAAAGCTGAACTGGTACGGGAGCTTGACTTAACACTAAATGGACCGGAAATTATTATCATTCCGTCACTTGAAAGTGATTCCGCCGGTCACGCAGACACTATGGTCCGCTTTTTAGATAATCAAACGGTTTTATGCAATGAGGCTTTGGAGTCGGACGGTTTTAACCAGCAGTTAAAAACGACACTGCAATATCGCGGTCTGGATGTGTTGGAATTTCCGTTCGCACCGACTAATGACAGAAGCGGTGTAGGGTGCTATTTGAATTATCTCGAAACCGATGAAGCGGTGTTTTTGCCCATATTCGGTATCGATGCAGACGCAAGAGCCGTGGTTGCCGCCAAGAAGCTGTTTTCAAAGCCGGTTGAACCGGTAAAGATTCCGAACATTGCGGCTGACGGCGGCGGCTTGCACAGCATCAGTTGGGATATGTCATATTATGCTTGGAGCGATTAGTAATATTGATTATTATTAAGCGTGTGGTATAATAGAGAAAAAACAAAAGGAGAAATGCAAAATGAGTTCAAAAAGAATTACGGAGCGCGATTTTTTTACATGTGAAGCGGAAGAATTAGCAAAAAAACTAATTGGGAAAATTATTTGTCATGAAGATTTCGACGGGAAAGAAAAATTTGTCATTAAAGCCCGAATAACTGCAACCGAAGCATACCGAAAAGTTGATAGTTGCTTGGATGATAACAGAACACAGAAAACGACGAGTCAAAGTCTTGCGGGTGGACATCTTCATTTTCACAATGCGGGAAATGGGAGACGCCGTATTGATATTGTAGCTAATGAAGTCGGTGTTTCGGAAAGCGTTCTTATAGCTGGGGTTGATATGTATGATGGACCTTCTAAAACATTATGGATTCTTGATATTGATGACCCTCAATATGATGGACTTGATCTTTTAAGCCCTGATTCTAAAATATGGATTGAGGATGACGGAACAATTGCTGAATTAAATAACGCAACACAAAGAAAAAATATTTCAGATAAAACACCTTTGCGTTTTACGGCAAAGATATTCAAATTTAGATAACATGCTCTACTTTTCATCACTTATAAAAACTAATCCAAAATATTCATTATCGGCGGAGAATTTGTTTTCCGCTTTATCCGACAGCGGAGAAAAATTCACTTTTTTTGACGGAGCAAAGGATATCTGGGCAAGGGATTATATGCCGATTAAAACAAAAAGCGGTAAGCATATATCGTTTCGGTACGAGCCGAGCTATCTTGCAGACAATTCGCAATTAAGATCAAATTTTAAAACCGATATTGCACCGCATTTCACACTGCCAGTTAAATATTCAAATATAAATCTTGACGGCGGAAATGTTGTATTTTCGCCTTCAAAGGTGAAAGCCGTTATTACAGACAGAGTGTTTTCGGAAAATCCCGAATATGACAAGAATACTCTTTTATTAGAGCTTGAAAATTTGCTCGAAGCAGAGATAATTATTATTATTCCGTCGCTTGAAAGCGATATGACGGGCCACGCAGACGGCGTGGTACGCTTTGTGAACGAAAACACGGTGATCGGCAACGCCTCGCCTTACAAAAACGGTTACGAGCAAAAGGTGAAAAGGGCGTTGAAAAAACACGGTATTTCTGTTGTTGACTTTCCGTATTTTGATTCCGCGGGCATAAGCGCCGTGGGCAGCTATCTCAATTTTCTTGAAACAGAAAAGCATATTTTCCTGCCGATTTTCGGAAGCGTTCAGGATGAAACGGCAGTAAAAAGAGCAAAGGAAATATTTGAAAAAAAGATAGTTGCCGTAAATATAAACGGTATTGCAAAAGACGGTGGAGTATTAAATTGCATAAGCTGGGAAACAGACTGACAGTGTATGTGAAAGGGCGATTTTATGAATTTAAGAGAAACAGCAGAATACAAAGAACACGGCTTTAAAATTGTTACCTGCCCCGTATGCGGCAACGAGACCCTTGATATGCATTGGATATGCGAGCATTGCGGCTGGGAGTATGACAATACAAAATCCGAAGATGAGTATTCTGCTGCAAACAGCAGTACAATTAAGGAATACAGAGAAAAGTATTTAAAACAAGGTTTTAAGAAAGGATAGCATATAAAATTTTAATAATTATTAAAGTCTCGACAGTAAAACGGATATCAGTCCGACTGCCGAGACTTTTCAAAATTTCTTTATCTTGTATGCTCACTTGCTTTGAAATTGTATATAGGCTTTAAAATTTTATCAACTTTTACGGTCTCGGAAATATTTTTTAATATTTCCTCCATAGGCTTATATACAAATGGCGATTCGTCAATCGTGTCCTTTGATACGCTGGTTGTAAAAATGCCCTCCATCGACTTTTTGAACTGTGACAGCGTAAAGCTTTGCTCCGCGTCCCTGCGGTTCATCAATCTTCCGGCGCCGTGCGGTGCTGAGCAGTTCCAATCGCTGTTGCCAAGTCCCGTGCAAAGCAGGCTGCCGTCGCGCATATTCATAGGGATAAGCAGCCGTTCGCCCTTACTTGCCGATACTGCGCCCTTGCGGAGTATCATATTGTCGGTATCTATATAATTATGAATTGTTTCAAAGCTTTCTTCCTCGTGAAGCTTTAATCCGTCAACAATTACTTCCTTTATCACGGTGCGGTTAAGCGCGGCAAATCGCTGCATAAGATCCATATCGTGAAGATAGCTTTGCATAGAGTCCCCCTCTAAAAAGGCAAGCTCATACGGTATTTCGCTTTGCGCTCTGCCGCCGCAGGCGTTATATGCCGTTTTTTGATAATATTCGGCTACCCTGAGCCCTAAATTTCGACTGCCTGTGTGTATAACAAGATAAAGGCTATCGCCGTCTGTATCAATCTCAATAAAATGATTTCCGCCGCCAAGTGTGCCTATGCTTTCCTTTGCACGGCGTGTATCTATTTTTTTTACACATTCAAGCTCGTATATGTCAATTCTGCCGTGACTGCGGTGCGCACGTTCACGGACATTTCGCCCAAACGGAATATTCTGCCTTATAAAGCTGTCAAGCTTCGGCAGTTCAAGCCGCTTTTCTTTTAATTTCACCGTCAGCATACCGCACCCTATATCTACACCTACTATATTGGGAACAATTTTATCGGTCACCGTCATAGTAGTGCCTATGGTGCAGCCCTTGCCCGCATGAACATCCGGCATAATGCGGATATTGCTGCCGGAAGAATACTCCATATCGCAAAACGCTTTTATCTGACCTGCGGCCGAGGGCTCTAAATTATCGGTATAAACCAAAGCGGTATTATATTTTCCGATTATTTCAATCATTTGTTTTCCTCCAATATCGGTCGATTTCAAGCTGCATATTTTCTCTGCCTACGGGATTTTGAGTGTGCAGCTTGATAGGATAAAAGGTTTTTCTTTCGGCAAGCCAATCGATAAGCTTTATTCCGTCTCCTCCGTCTGTGGCATAATCTCCTAAATCGTGGTCGCAGTCAATCACTTCAATTTCGGTTCTTTCCGCTTCGCAATGAATAATTTTCAGTTTTGCCTCATTCACGCTGCGGCAGTGAAAATATCCGTTAGGCGCCGGTCTTATATCGTCAAGCCATATTTTAATTTTTTTCATACTATCACTTTCATTTCGGAAACCTGCGGCTTGAAACCGAACCTCAGCCGCAATGAGTAAGGTTTTTATGCAGGGTTAGCGTAAAAAACCATAAATTCACATTAAACAGTTTTTTTATAACGGAAAAAATATAACAAATTCAAAAACTTAAACCTTAAACCCGAACCTGTTATCTTCCTTTTAAGCTGTATGCTCTGCAACGGAAAGGCTTTAAAAATCGATTTCAAGGGTTACGCTGTTATTCAGCGTATCAAGCGCCGTTTGCAGTGCCGATAATTCGTCAAACGCCCTGTCATACTCTTCCTTTACCGTCTTTCTGTCGTAATTTATATATCTGTAATCTATAATGCTTGTTCGGCTGTAATATTCCTGATTTTCTCTTGATTTCGGCAGTCTTGCTTTCATTTCGGCAAGCTTTTTAACCTTTTTTGAAAGCTGAGGAATATATACAAGCGCCTCGTCAACCGTAAGCTCAAAACCGGGCAGAGTGTGCGTTGTGTTAAAGAGATTTATTGCGTGCTTTAATTTGATTACTCTGTTTCCGAGTTTTTCCAATGCTTTTTGCGTTTCTGTATAATCATATTCCGGGCGCACGCTTTCGGGATCCTCGCCCATAGCGGCAAGAAAGGTGCTGCTCTCCGCCTCTTCCGCAAGAAGTAAATCGTATTCGTCGTTCAGCTTTTTAAGCAACTTGTTAGCCTGTGCAGATGTATATTTCATTTTAACCGCTCCTTTTTTCTTTCTGATATTATTATATGAAACGGTATGTACCGAAAATGGGATATAAAAATCCCGACTTTCCAAAATAAATTCAGAAAGTCGGGCTTACCGCTATATCAACCTTTGATAATCCCAAATTAAATAGTCCAATAATCGGGGGGTAACATTTTTATTGTCTCTTTTTAGTAAAG
>OOIG01001078.1_pt1 | contig 21226 bp, 18 predicted proteins | sample 1692091 | NCBI WGS metagenome assembly OOIG01 (sample SAMN06348188, study PRJEB24527) | human gut metagenome | biome: human gut; feature: ankylosing spondylitis patient; material: feces | host: Homo sapiens | place: China | collected 2015-10 | reverse complement strand
CCCGCTGCCAACGCCCCTGCCGCTGACAACGCTGCTGTTTCCGCGGATGACATCCCCGATGAGATGACCTCTGCCGACGGCAAGTATCAGGTGGCTTTCGTCACCGACGTGGGCACCCTGAAGGACAAGTCCTTCAACCAGGGCACCTATAACGGCGTGAAGCTGTACGCCAACGCCAATGGCAAGGCCTACAAGTACTATCAGCCCGCCAACGGCAGCAACGCTACCGATGACGACCGGATCGATGCCGCTACGCTGGCCTGTGAGAACGGCGCCGAGGTGGTCGTGGCCGCCGGTTTCATGCAGGAAGCCGCTCTGAAGGCTACCGCTACCAAGTATCCCGATGTTCACTTCATCTTCATCGACGGCTACCCTGTAGCCGGTGACGACGGCAATGTTCTGAAGAACGTGGCCGGTATCGCCTTCGACGAGCAGCAGTCCGGCTACCTGGCCGGTTACGCCGCCGTTATGGAAGGCTACACCAAGCTGGGCTTCACCGGCGGCGGCGGCGGAGACAACCCCGCCTGTGTCCGCTTCGGCTACGGCTTTGTCCAGGGCGCTGACGCGGCTGCCGCTGCCAAGGGCGTGAAGGTCGACATGAACTACTCCTGGCTGTACGGCTCTTCCTTCTCCGCTTCCAATGAGCTGCAGACCATGGCCACCGGCTGGTACACCAACGGCACCGAGGTCATCTTCTCCTGCGGCGGCTCCATCTTCGACTCCATCACCGCTGCTGCTTCCGCGAACGACGCGGCTGTCATCGGCGTGGACGTCGACCAGTCCTACACCTCCGACACCGTCATCACTTCCGCCCTCAAGGGCATCGGCGAGGCTGCTCAGCAGGCTCTGACCGCCGCTTACGGCAGCGATTGGGCCAACTACGGCGGCAAGCTCACCACCCTGGGCGCGGCCGAGGGCGCTGTTGGTCTGCCGACCGACACTTGGAGCCTCAAGAACTGGACCGTTGACCAGTACAAGGCCATGTTCGAGAAGATCGTCAAGGGCGACAACTTCCTGGAAGCCGGTCTGCCCGAATCCTTCAACGTTCTGGTCAAGGAACTCATGAGCCTGGGCCTCGACGTGACCCTGCATCAGGAAGACGGCAAGAAAAAGCCCAAGCGTATCGGCTTCATGCGCGACCAGGAACCCGAGGAATAATTCATGGATGCGCCGGGCATCACGCCACCGCGCGGTGCCCGGCAGCGCCATTCCCCGGGACGGAGCGTCAACCATACGCCACAACGACTGTAACGAGCTTTTGACAAGCAAGGTAGATATATGAGCCTGGACGATCTCTTCACTGCACGCGGCACGTCGGCCAATGTGACCAACATCCGCAACCTGAAAGCCATCCAGATTTCCATCGCCTCGCCCGAAGCCATCCGCGAATGGTCCTACGGTGAGGTCAAGAAACCGGAAACCATCAACTACCGTACCTTCAAGCCGGAGCGCGACGGCCTGTTCTGCGCCAAGATCTTCGGCCCCGTGAAGGACTACGAGTGCAACTGCGGCAAGTACAAGCGCATGAAGCACCGCGGCATCGTCTGCGAAAAGTGCGGCGTTGAAGTCATTGCCTCCAAGGTGCGTCGCGAGCGCATGGGCCACATCGAACTGGCCGCGCCCGTGGCCCACATCTGGTTCCTCAAGACCCTGCCTTCCAAGATCGGCACCCTGCTCGACATGACCATGGCCGATCTGGAAAAGGTCCTGTACTTCGATTCCTACATCGTGCTCGATCCCGGCCAGACCAATCTGCAGCGCCGCCAGGTCATTTCTGAAGACCAGTATCTGCAGATCCTGGACCACTACGGCACCGAAGACGCCCTGACCGTGGGCATGGGCGCCGAAGCCGTGCGCTCCCTTCTGGAAGAGCTGGATCTGGAAAAGCTGCGCACCGAACTGCGCGAAGAAAGCGAGACCACCAAGAGCCAGACCAAAAAGAAGAAGCTCACCAAGCGCCTGAAGATCGTCGAGGCCTTCCTGGAGTCCAACAACAAGCCCGAATGGATGATCATGGAAGTCATTCCCGTCATCCCGCCGGAGCTGCGTCCCCTGGTGCCCCTGGACGGCGGCCGTTTCGCCACCTCCGACCTCAACGACCTGTACCGCCGCGTCATCAACCGCAACAACCGTCTGAAGCGCCTCATCGAACTGGGCGCTCCCGACATCATCATCCGCAACGAAAAGCGCATGCTGCAGGAAGCCGTGGACGCCCTGTTCGACAACGGCCGCCGCGGTCGCGCCATCGCCGGTACCAACGGTCGTCCGCTCAAGTCCCTGTCCGACATGATCAAGGGCAAGCAGGGCCGCTTCCGTCAGAACCTGCTGGGCAAGCGCGTGGACTACTCCGGTCGTTCCGTTATTACCGTGGGTCCTTACCTCAAGCTGCACCAGTGCGGCCTGCCCAAGAAGATGGCCCTGGAGCTGTTCAAGCCCTTCATCTACTCGGAGCTGGAAAAACGCGGTTATGCCTCCACCATCAAGAGCGCCAAGAAGATGGTGGAGCGTGAAGAGCTGGTGGTCTGGGACATCCTCTCGGAAGTGGTGCGCGAATACCCCATCATGCTCAACCGTGCCCCTACCCTGCACCGTCTGGGTATCCAGGCCTTTGAGCCCCTGCTGGTGGAAGGCAAGGCCATCCGTCTGCATCCCCTGGTCTGCTCGGCCTACAACGCCGACTTCGACGGTGACCAGATGGCCGTGCACATCCCGCTTTCCGTGGAAGCGCAGATCGAATGCCGCGTGCTCATGATGAGCACCAACAACATTCTCTCGCCCGCCAACGGCGGTCCCGTCATCGTGCCTTCCCAGGACATCGTTCTGGGTCTGTACTACATGACCTCCGAGCGCAGCTTCGAGAAGGGCGAAGGCATGACCTTCTGCGGTCCCTGGGAAGTGGAAGCCGCCTATGATGCCGATGCCGTGTCCCTGCACGCCCGCATCAACGTGCGCATGCCCGACGGCAAGACCCACCGCACCACGCCCGGCCGCGTGCTGGTGAGCAACATCCTGCCCAAGGAAATGTCCTTCGAGAACGTCAACCTGGTGCTGACCAAGAAGATGATCGCCAAGCTGGTGGAAAACTGCTACCGCCAGTGCGGCATCAAGGCCACGGTCATCCTCTGCGACAATCTGAAGAACATGGGTTATGAGTTCGCTACCCGCGCCGGTGTCAGTATCGGTGTGAAGGACCTCATCATCCCGGCCCGCAAGAAGGACATCCTGGCCGCTTCCCAGGCCGAGGTGGACGACATCGAACGCCAGTACCGCGACGGTATCATCACCCGTACCGAAAAGTACAACAAGGTCGTCGATGTGTGGACCAAGGCCACCCAGGACGTCTCCACGGAAATGATCAAGGAGATCTCTTACGATATCCTGAAGGATCCCAAGACCGGCCGTGAAGAGAAGAACCAGAGCTTCAACTCCATCTTCATGATGTCCACCTCCGGTGCCCGAGGCAACCAGGACCAGATGCGTCAGCTGGCCGGTATGCGCGGTCTGATGGCCAAGCCTTCCGGTGAAATCATCGAAACGCCCATCACCTCGTCCTTCCGCGAAGGTCTGTCGGTGCTGCAGTACTTCACCTCCACCCACGGTGCCCGTAAGGGTCTGGCCGACACCGCCCTGAAGACGGCCAACTCCGGTTACCTGACCCGTCGTCTGGTGGACGTGGTGCAGGACGTGATCGTCTCCGAACACGACTGCGGCACGGTGGACGGCATCGAGCTGACCCACCTGCGCGAAGGCGGCGACATCAAGACCCCGGTGTGGGAACGTGCCATGGGCCGTGTGCTGCTCTACCCCGTCTACGATCCCGAAGACGCGGAAAAGGTGCTGCTGCCCGAGAACACCCTCATCGACGAAGCCGAGGCCGCTGTGCTGCGTGAACACGGCGTGAGCTCCATCACGGTGCGTTCGCCCCTCACCTGCCAGGCCGGGCGCGGCATCTGCGCCCTGTGCTACGGCCGCGATCTGGCCCGCGGGCACCTGGTCAACACCGGCGAGACCGTGGGCATCATCGCCGCCCAGTCCATCGGTGAACCCGGCACCCAGCTGACCATGCGTACCTTCCACATCGGTGGTACCGCATCCAGCACCATTGAAAAGAACAAGTTCGAAGCCCAGAACACCGGTCGCGTCATCCTCAACCGCGTGCGCGCCGTTACCAACCGTGACGGCATCCAGCTGGTGCTGGGCAAGAGCGGCCAGCTGACCATCGTGGATCCGCAGGGCCGCGAACGTGAAAAGTACATCCTGCCCAACGGCGCCCGCCTGCATGTGACCGACGGTCAGGAAGTGACCAAGGGCACCGTGCTGGCCGAGTGGGACCCCTTCAACGAACCCTTCGTGTCCGAAGAAGAGGGTATCATCCGCTTCACCGACATCGTGGACGGCAAGACCGTGCAGGAAAAGGTGGACGACGTGACGCGTCAGGCCTCCCTGACCATCATGGAATACCGTACCACCAACTACCGTCCGTCCATCTCGGTCTGCGATGAGAACGGCAACGTCAAGCAGCGTCCGCACAGCGTGGCGTCCGCCGTGTACAGCCTGCCCGTGGGCTCCATCATCATGGTCAAGGACGGCGAGGCCATCCAGGCCGGTGACATCATCGCCCGTAAGCCCCGCGAAACTTCCAAGACCAAGGACATCGTGGGTGGTCTTCCCCGCGTGGCCGAGCTCTTCGAAGTCCGCAAGCCCAAGGACATGGCCGTGGTCTCCGAGATCTCCGGTACCGTGTCCTACGCCGGCGAATCCAAGGGCAAGCGCAAGCTGGTGGTGACCCCCGAGATCGGTGATTCCAAGGAATACCTGGTGCCCAAGGGCAAGCACATCACCGTGTCCGACGGCGACTTCGTCGAGTGCGGCGACCTGCTGACCGAAGGCAACCCCGAGCTGCACGACATCCTGCGCACCCGCGGTGAAAAGTACCTGGCCCGCTACCTCGTGGACGAGATCCAGGAAGTGTACCGCTTCCAGGGCGTGGGCATCGACGACAAGCACATCGAAGTCATCGTGCGCCAGATGCTCAAGAAGGTCACCGTGCTGGATTCCGGCGGCACCAGCTTCCTGGTGGGCGAACAGGTGGACAAGGCCGAATTCAAGGCCGAGAACCACAAGGCCATCGCCGAAGGCCGTCAGCCCGCCACCGCCGAACCGCTGGTCCTCGGCATCACGCAGGCGTCCCTGACCACCTCGTCCTTCATCTCGGCGGCCTCCTTCCAGGAAACCACCAAGGTGCTCACCGAGGCTTCCCTCAAGGGCAAGATGGACTACCTGCGCGGCCTCAAGGAAAACGTCATCGTGGGCCGTCTCATCCCGGCCGGTACGGGCTATCGCGAGTATGTCCACGGCGACATCACCGTGCCCGACCAGAAGGAACGTCCGGACAAGTTCCTGGAAGATCTGGAAGAGAACCCCGTGCTGGTGGATCTGGGCCAGTAGGCCCTTTCCTCTGCTGAACATCAGGGCGACCGTCATATGGCGGTCGCCCTTTTTTTATGTATGGCTAATCGGCCGAAGGACCGTATGCAGCACGCCCTGCCATCTCGCCATCGCCGGCCCTGCCTCTCTTGCCGGCCGCTGTCCCGGCGCCTTCCTCCCTGCGGCTGGGACCGGGTGGTGTCGTCCCCAATGCAACAAAATGTAGAGAAGCCCTTCCCATCTTTCTTTTTGTGACTAATTCCTGATAAGAGAGAAAAATTCCCCGGCCATGGCCGGGAAGACCTGCTGGCTAAGACGCATCCCCCTCCGCCGGAGCCGACGTGTTGTGAAAAGGAGGTCAAAAAATTTTTCATACGCGCAAAGCATGGCTTCATTCATATTAACACATTAAAATAATTATATAAATAAGAAAACATAGTCAGGTCGGAGTATTTTGGGAATCTGCGTGCCATCTTTGCATTTCTTGCATTTTACGGTAGAAGGCAGGAATTGTTCCGCGCCTGAGACCAGGCGGCGACAGGTCGTGCCCCGGCATGATCCGAGCCGCAGGATCCCGGCGCATTGTTCTGGAGAGGTTGGTTCCTGGTGCGCTGCACCTCTTGCTCATGACCGGATCTGGCTCGGTCATGCGCAGAAACCACGATGCCGCAGGCATCTCGACTCATGGGAGAAAACGCATGACAACTCTGTTCTACATCCTGGCCTACCTTGCAGTAATCGGCTTTGTGGCGACTGCCGCCATCAAGGTGAAAGGCTATCTGGCTGCCAGCCCCCTGCACGTCCGCTGGGAGCTCTACCCCGTGCCGCATGAAGGCCCCAAAGGCTCCTACGGCGGCAGCTTCATGGAAGAGACCGACTGGTGGACCAAGCCCCGCCACATCGACCACATGGGCGACCTCAAGGCCCTGCTGGAAGAAGTGCTCTTCCTGCACGCCACCTTCACCCATAACCTCAAGCTGTGGTTCCGCACCTACCCCTTCCACCTGGGTCTGTACATGCTGATGGGCGGCACCATCATCCTGGTCGTGGCCGCCTTCCTGCGCCTGTTCGGCATGAACCCCGACGGCGGCTTCCTGACCTTCGTGCACAACGTCATCAATGCCATCAGCCTGCTGGGCATGTTCGGCATCATCGGCGGCGGCATCGGCCTGATCTGCCGTCGTCTGCACGACGAAGGCCTGCGCAAGTACTCCACCCCCGAACACTTCTTCAACCTGGGCGTGTTCATCGTCTTCGCCCTGGTGGGTCTGGTGGCCTGGGCCTTCAACCCCTCCTTTGCCCGCATGTCCGGTGACTTCATCTACAACCTGCTCACCTTCAACTTTGCCGACATCAACAGCACCACTTTCGTGATCCACATGCTGCTCGGCTTCTTCGTGCTGATCTGGATCCCCATGACCCACATGGGCCACCTGCTCTTCAAGTACTTCACCTACCATGACATCCGCTGGGGCGACACCCCCACCGATTTCAGCCAGAAGAACAACGAGAAGATGAAGCAGGCCCTGCAGTTCAAGGTGAGCTGGGCTGCCGACCACATCAACGGTCAGGGCACCAAGACCTGGCTCGACATCGCTACCGAATCCCCCAAGAAGGACTAGGGAGTACATCATGAAAGATACGCTGCGTTTGACTGATATTTCCACGGCCGAAGGCCAGATGGTCAGCATCGACCTCAAGGACATCCCCGATGTGGAAGGCCTTGACCTCGTCAAGATGCCCTGGCGCCCCGTTACCGACGAGCAGAAGGCCAAAGTGGCCTGCATCCTGGACGAAGTCTGCGTGCTGAACATCCCCAAGCCCCAGACCCCCCAGGAAGAAGAAGAGCTGGTCAACCGTTTCCTGGACGGTATGCGCAAGCTGTTCAGCAAGGAGAACAACTGGACCTTCCTGCCCATGCTGGAAACCAGCATGGACTACTGCGCCCAGTGCAACTCCTGTTCCGATGCCTGTCATCTGTACGAGATGTCCGGCAAGAACGAGATGTACCGCCCCAACTACCGCTCTGAAATCTTCCGCCGCATCTACAAGCAGTATGTGAAGAAAGAGCCCCTGGCCAAATGGCGTTACGGCGACATGGGCCTGAACTGGAAGACCGTTGCCCGCCTGGGCGAACTGGCCTACCGCTGCAACCTCTGCCGTCGCTGCGCCCAGACCTGCCCCATCGGTGTGGATAACGGCCTGATCGCCCGCGAAATCCGCAAGCTGTTCAGCCAGGAACTGGGCTTCTCGCCCCGCGAACTGCACGAAAAGGGCACCATCAACCAGATGAAGGTGGGCTCCTCCACCGGTATGACCCCCGACGTGGTGAAAGAAAACGTGGAGTTCATCGACGAGGACTACACCGAAATCACCGGCGTGGGCATCCATACCCCCTTCGACGTGAAGGGCGCCGACATCCTGCTGATCCACAACGCCGGCGAAGTCATGGCCTGGCCCGAAAACATCGCCAGCTTCTCCCTGATCTTCCAGGAAGCCGGCCTGTCCTGGACCCTGTCCAGCAAGGCCGTGGCCTATGACGGCGTGAACTACGGCGTGTTCTACGACGACGCCCAGACCGCCCGTATCGCCCTGCAGCACATGCAGGCCGCCAAGGAACTGGGTGCCAAAAAGATCGTCATCGGCGAATGCGGCCACGCCCACAAGGCCATGACCGTTATCGCCGACCGCGTCATCCCCTACGAATACCAGGTGCCCCGCGAATCCTGCTACGTGACCCTGCGTGACATCATCATGTCCGGTCGTCTGAAGCTGGATCCCTCGCGCAACAACTTCCCCGTCACCCTGCACGACCCCTGCAACGTGGTCCGTCTGATGGGTGTGGTGCAGCCCCAGCGCGACATCCTGCACAAGATCGCCCCGCAGTTCCGCGAAATGCCCTGCCACGGCGTGGACAACTACTGCTGCGGCGGTGGTTCCGGCTTCGCCATCATGACCCGTCAGAACATCGACGAATGGCGCGGCAACATCTCCGGCCGTAAAAAGATGTGGCAGATCGCCCAGGCCTTCAAGGACTGCCTTGGCCCCGAAACCAAGAAGTACATCTGCGCTCCCTGCTCCAACTGCAAGGGCCAGATCCGCGAAATGCTGGAACACAGCGATCTGTACACCAAGAACAGCTTCGCCTACGGCGGCCTGGTGGAACTGATCGTCAACGCCATGGTCAACGTCAATCCCGGCTTCATCAAGTGGGAAGGCGACGAAGAGTAATCTTCGACCATGTCATCTTTGGGGGGAGCAGCGATGCTCCCCCTTTTTTTTATGCCTGCAGAAAAGCGGGAGAACTGCGACGCATCCGTCTGCACCCGTGTTTTCCTGCGGGCGAGGGAAAGGCCCCCTTTTGTGGACAAAAGCTGCGTCCTCCCCTCGCCCCCTCCTCGCCAAAAAACGTTTTTCCGGGCCTGTCCTGTGTCCGGCGATCGCCCTGTGACATCAGGAAAAACGTCCGGATGCTTACAAAAAAGATCCGTTTCATCCATCTGGCTGCGTCGTATACCAGACGGGCTCCGAAGGACTGCGAGGCGTTATCGGGGACGTTTGCCTGATGCCTGTCCCTGGGCCATCCCCCAAATCATCCGCCATTTCGTTTCGCGTCGTGACGCTCACCAGGCTGACCCCCAAAATAAAAAAGGCCGCGGGAAATCTCCCGCAGCCTTGGTATCTGGTGATGGCCTCAGGCCATCTCAGGCTCATTCACGCCCGTAACGGTCGTCAAAACGCTCGATATCGTCTTCGCCCAGGTAATCACCGGTCTGGACTTCCACGATCTCCAGCGGCTGTGCCGAAGCGTTGCTCAGCCGATGCATGGTCTTCTGGGGGATGTAGACCGACTGGTCCACATGCAGGTGCATCTCTTCGTCCCCCACGCGCACCAGACCTTCCCCGGCGATGACGACCCAGTGCTCGGCCCGGTGCCGGTGACGTTGCAGGGAAAGCGCGGCTCCGGGATTGACCTGGATCCGCTTGACCTGGAAGCGCTCGCCCAGGGCCAGGGTCTCATACCAGCCCCAGGGACGATATACACGCAGATGCATCTCCTGCTCGTGCCGGTCCTGGGCGGCAAGACGGGCCACCAAGGTCTTGACCTCCTGGCTGCGGGCCCTGTCGGCCACCAGGACGGCGTCGCCGGTCTCCACCACCACAAGATCCTTCACGCCCAGCGTCGTCACCAGGCGGCTTCCGGCATGGATGTAGCATCCCCGGCTGTCCTGGGCCATCACATCGCCCACGCAGGCATTGCCTTCCGCATCCTGCGTGCTGTTTTCGTAGATGGCTTCCCAGGATCCCAGATCGCTCCAGCGGCACGGCAGCGGCACCATGGCCACATGCGCGCTTTTCTCCATCAGGGCATAGTCCACCGAATCAGAGGGGCAGTGGGCAAAAGATTCCCGATGCAGGCGGATGAAGTCATAATCGGCCCGGCGCAGGGCCCAGGCCTTGCGCACCGCGGCCATGATGGCCGGAGCCTGCGCTTCCAGCTCGGCCAGATACTGGGAGGCGCGAAACACGAACATGCCGCTGTTCCAGAAATAGCCGCCCTGCGCCAGCATGGCCTCGGCAGCCTCCTGCGCGGGCTTTTCCACGAAACGGCGGACCGCGAAACCGGAAGCCAGGGCATCGCCCTTTTCGATATAGCCGTAACCGGTCTCGGGACGGTCCGGCGTGACCCCGAAGGTGACCAGGGCCCCTTCGCGGGCACACTCCGCAGCCTGTGTGACGGCAGCGGCAAAAGCCGGCAGATCCTCCAGCACATGGTCCGAAGGCAGGACCAGCAGGACAGGATCACCGTCTTCCACGTCACAGGCGGCCGTCACGGCCAGCGCGGCAGCGGCGATGGCCGGTGCCGTATTGCGCGGTTCCGGTTCCAGCAGGATCCGGCCGTTCAGTCCCTGACGCTGCAGGGCTGCGGCGGCAAGAAAGCGCTGCTCTTCATTGCAGATGACCACGGGCGCGGCCAGTCCGGGCACGGCCGCAAGACGCTGCAGCGTGTCCTCGAACAGCGTATGGCCGCCCAGGTCCATGAATTGCTTGGGATACTTGCGACGGGACAGGGGCCACAGGCGTGTACCGGCGCCCCCGCACAAGATGACGGGACAGATCTTCATGTCGTTTGCTCGGTATATTTGGTAGCGTGGAGAAAAAAGCATCGCGGCAGAGAAAACGGCCGGAGGACTTTCCTCCGGCCGTATGGCGACGCTTACAGATAGTCGGGATTGGCAGCGGCCTTGCCGTTGGCCAGCATGATGCGCACATAGTGCAGGCCGTGCTCGTCCACCGGGATGATGGGGAACTGCTTGCCGCAGCCGTCGCAGCGCACATTGCGCGGCTCCACCGGGTTGACCAGCGGTACATGGCGCAGGCAGTGGGGGCAGCGGTAGAAGAACAGCAGCTCCATGCCGTCAGGAGCCACAGGCTCCAAAGGTTTCTGGCTACCGGACATGGGCTTCCTCCACCAGCGGCGTCCCGGTCATGGCCTCGGGCTGGGCGATGCCCCACATGCGCAGCAGGGTCGGGGCCACATCGGCCAGCTTGCCGTCATGCAGGCGCCATTCCTTGCCGGAGGCATCCAGCAGGATGCAGGGCACGGGATTGGTGGTATGGGCGGTCTGGGGCTTGCCCTCTCCGTCCTTCATGACTTCGCAGTTGCCGTGGTCGGCGATGAGCAGCATACGGCCCTTGCGGGCCTCCACGGCAGCCACCATGCGGCCCACGCATTCATCCACCACCGTGCAGGCTTCCACGGCGGCGGAGAGCACGCCCGTATGGCCCACCATATCGCCGTTGGCCAGGTTGCAGACCACCAGGTCGTACTGGCCGCTCTGCCAGGCTTCCACGAACTTGTCCGTGACCTCGCGGGCGCTCATGGCCGGTTTCTGGTCATAAGTCTGCACCTCGCGCGGCGAAGGCACGAGGATGCGGTCTTCCAGCGGCAGGGGTTCTTCCACACCGCCGTTGAAGAAATAGGTGACGTGCGCGTATTTTTCCGTTTCGGCCAGACGCAGCTGGTGCATGCCCTGCTGCGAAACGACTTCGCCAAGGCCCATGGTCACGGATTCCTTGGGGAAGGCCACCGGCAGGGGGAAGTGGGCGTCGTAGGCCGTCATGGAAGCCACGGCAGCCAGCTGCGGCACCCTGCCCCGCTCGAAAGCGGTGAAGTCCGCGTCTACGAAGGCCTGGGAAAGCTCGCGCATGCGGTCGGCGCGGAAATTGTAGAAGAACAGGCCGTCGCCGTCCTGCAGGGTGGAGGCATCCTCGCCTTCCAGCAGCACGGGCTTGATGAATTCGTCGCTGACGCCCTCGGCATAGGAATCTTCCACAGCCTGCACGGCATCCGTGGCTTTGCGGCCCTTGCCGTGGACCATGAGATCCCAGACCTCGGACACGCGCTCCCAGCGCTTGTCGCGGTCCATGGCATAAAAGCGCCCCGCCAGGCTGGCCACACGCACGTCCTTCATGGAGACGATCTGTTCCAGCAGGCTGCGCACATAGGAGGCGCCGCTCTGGGGCGGGGTATCGCGCCCATCCATGAAGCAGTGGATGCGCACCGGCACACCGGCGGCGAAAGCCATGGCGCACAGGGCCACCAGATGGTTGATGTGGCTGTGCACACCGCCGTCGGAGAGCAGGCCCGCCAGATGCAGACGGCCGCCGCTGCGGCGTGTTTTTTCCAGCACGTCCTGCAGCACGGGGTTGTGGAACAGGGAGCCGTCCTCAAGGGCCACGTCGATGCGCGTCATGTCCTGATAGACGATGCGTCCCGCACCGATATTGAGGTGTCCCACCTCGGAGTTGCCCATATAGCCGGCAGGCAGGCCCACTTCGCGCCCGGAGGCGGCAAGGCGGCTGTGGGGGCAGCGCGCCATCAGGTCATCCAGATGGGGCGTGGCTGCCACCCAGGGGGCATTGCCTTCCCCTTTTTCCGTCAGGCCCCAGCCGTCAAGGATGAGCAACAGGGTGGGGGTCATGCACGGGGCTCCTTGTTGAGGGCAGCGGCAGCCGCGCCCCACAGGTTCTCCAGCTGATAAAGGTCACGCACGGACTGCTGGAAGATGTTGACCACGATGTCGTTGCAGTCCACCAGGATCCACTGGCCGGTGTTGTAGCCTTCCATGCGCAGGTATTCGTAGTTCTGTTCATGGCACAGGGCGGAGACGCCGTCCGCCAGGCTCTGGGCATGACGCACGGAGGTGGCGCTGACCACCAGCAGGGCGTCCGTGAAGGCACCCTGGCCGGCCAGGTCGATCTCGGCCACGTCGACAGCCTTGTGTTCCTCAAGCCACGCCTTGATGACGGCCATTTTTTCCGCCGTAGGCAGTTCCGAATATTTCTTGGGGGTAGAGATAAGGTTTTGCATGTCCCTCCCATACCTCAAAGCGTACCCGAGGGCAACAATCCCGCCCGGCCCGGGGATGGCCCGGCGCATTGTTCCTAGCATAAAAAAAGACATTGCATTGCAATATGTTATCCATGTTTTTCAAGCAGATATCTTGACCTTGGGGGACTTTTGCGTCATCCATAGACTACTCAGGATTTCAAGGAGAAACGCCGTGATTTTCAATATCGACAAGGAAACGCTGCCCCGCGAAGATATCGAAGCCCTGCAATTGCGCCGTCTGCAGGACCTTTGCTCCCGTGTCTATGCCAATGTGCCTTTCTACCGCAAACGCTTCGACGAGAGCGGTATCAAGCCCGGCGACATCAAGAGCCTGGCCGACCTGAAGAACCTGCCCTTCACCGAAAAGCAGGACCTGCGCAATTACTATCCCTTCGGTCTTTTCGCCGTGCCGCGTGACAACATCGTCCGCCTGCACGCCTCCAGCGGCACCACCGGCAAGGCCGTGGTGGTGGGCTATACCGCCCGCGACCTGCACAACTGGGCCGAACTGGCCGGCCGCAGCCTGTCCGCCGCCGGCGTCAACCAGACGGACATCGTGCATGTGGCCTACGGCTACGGCCTGTTCACCGGCGGTCTGGGCGCCCACGGCGGTGCCGAGCGCATCGGTGCCACAGTGGTCCCGGCCTCGGGCGGCGCCACGCGTCGCCAGGCCTACCTGCTGCGCGACTTCGGCGCCACGGCCCTGTGCTGTACGCCCTCCTACGCCCTGCACCTGTGGGAAGCCGGCCAGGAAGTGGGCATCGACTTCCGTGACCTGCCCCTGCGTACCGGCGTGTTCGGTGCCGAGCCCTGGACCGAAGAGATGCGCCAGGACATTGAGCAGAAAATGGGCATCAATGCCCTGAACATCTACGGCCTTTCCGAAGTCATGGGCCCCGGCGTGGCCATGGAATGCCTGGAATCCAAGTGCGGCATGCACCTGTGGGAAGACCACTTCCTGCCCGAGATCATCGACCCCGTCACCGGCGAACAGCTCCCCGAGGGCGAAGTGGGCGAACTGGTCATCACCACGCTCACCAAGGAAGGCATCCCGCTGATCCGCTACCGCACCCGCGACCTGACCAGCCTGGATTACACCCCCTGCCGCTGCGGACGTACCCATGTGCGCCTGACCCGCATCCGGGGCCGCAGCGACGACATGCTCATCATCCGCGGCGTCAACGTGTTCCCGCAGCAGATCGAAGCCCTGCTCATGGAAAACCAGAATCTGAGCCCCAACTATCAGATCATCGTGGACCGCGTGAACAACCTGGATACCCTGGAAGTCCAGGTGGAGATGAACGAGACCCTCTTTGCCGACGAGATCCGCAAGCTGCAGAGCCTGGAAAGCTCCATCCAGAAGAGCATCAAGGAATTCCTGGGCGTCACCACCAAGGTGCGCCTCATGGAACCGCATTCCATCCAGCGCTCCGAGGGCAAGGCCAAGCGTATCATCGACAAGCGGCCTACAGAATAAAGATAATAAAAGCAGCATGTTGGGAAATAAATTTTTTATTTTTCGACAAAATAAAAAAAGCTGCTTGACAGAAAGGGGGTCTCTAGCGTAGAACCCTCTTTCGTTGAGCGGGAGTAACTCAGTGGTAGAGTGCAACCTTGCCAAGGTTGAAGTCGCGGGTTCAAATCCCGTCTCCCGCTCCAGCAAATTCAGGGGTTTTCTCTTTGGAGAAAGCCCCTTTTTTCGTACCCGGACACATCCCTCGTCAGCATTTCCCTGTTGCACGGCTGTCCGAAGGCTTCCCCGTCCTGCTCCCGGACCGCAAAAAAGCGTGCCATACGGGCGAGTTTGCTCCTTTTTTTGCCCTTCTGGGCCATTTGACATAATTTTATAAATTATTTATCAAAATATGTACCTTACAGAAGGAGTTTCCATGAGTACTGCTTCTACCATCAAATCGCTGGCGGCCTACGATTTGATCCGCGACATGATCCTGTCCGGCGAGGCCCTGCCCGGCACCCGTCTTGTCCTTGTTGATCTGGAAAAAAAGCTCGGCGTGGGGCGCGGCCCCATCCGTGATGCCCTCATGCGCCTGGACAAATCCGGTCTGGTCCAGAACATCCCCTACAAGGGGGCCATCGTCATGATGCCGCCCTCTTCCAAGGAGATCGAGCACATCTTCAACCTGCGCATCCAGGTGGAATGTGCCCTGGCCAAGGAGGCCATGCAGCAGGCGACCGCGGAAGACATGGACAGGCTGGAACAGCTGGCCGGCGACCTGGCCGATACCCGTGATGCCGACTTTTTCTTCCACAAGGACAGGGATTTCCACCTGCAGCTCTACTCCCTTTCGCGGATGCACCATCTGCTGGCCGTGGACAGCCACCTGCTGGACTATGTGGAAGGTTTCCTCAATACCCGCCGCTATTCTCCCGAAGACATCTCGCTCTTCATCCAGCAGCACAAAGACATCCTGACCGCCATGCGCGAAAAGGATGAAGAAAAACTCATGGAAGCCATGCGCCGCAACATCCTGGTCGGCCTGGAGCTGATGCAGGACGAGATGAAGCGCCTGAAGCGCCACTAGGGCGCACGCTTTACAGGATAGACAAAGCCACCTTCGGGTGGCTTTTTTCGTTTTGGGCGAGCCCCTCTACTTTGTTGCCGCACACGCTTTGCATAACGAACGGGATGCCAAGGGCCTGCCGCTATGATGCCGGGGAAGGCGCCCTCTTGCCGTATCCCCCTGTATCATGGATGCCACCTCCCACAAGCCTGTCCCGGATCTGCCACGAAACGCCCGCGGATGATGCCGAAAGCACGATGGTATCGGCCGACAACCGCTTCATCTGGCAAGGCCTGGCCCAGCGTTCCCGCATCCTCCCTGTACCAGCCCAAAGAAAAAGGCGACATGCCGTGCATGCCGCCTTTCATCTTCCTTATGTCTTTTTCTGCGCCACAGGAGCTAGCGCAGATCCAGATATTTGTGGACCTGGACGCTCACACGCCACTGATGGGCAAAAGCCGCCTCCACGCACAGTCGTGTGGCTTCCTTCCCCTGGCTCACGGGCTGCAGCCAGACGAGCTCCGTCAGCGACCTGGCAGCCGCCTTGCGGGCCGCTGCCAGCGCCTGTTCGAAACGGGCCAGATCCGCGGCCGTATCCACAGGGAATTTGATCTCTCCGGCCCGCTCCCAGGCATCCTGACGCACTGCCAGCCCCCCCGGCATGTCCAGCTTGGGGCTCAGGGTCACCCAGACATCCGCATGGCAACGGATGGGCATGGTGCCGCTGGTCTCGATCTGGACACGAAAACCTTCCGCCACCAGCCGGGAGGTCAGCTCCGTGAGGTCATGGCGGCAGGGCTCGCCGCCGGTCAGCACCACATGGCGCGGCCCGGCCTCCCGGATGGCTGCCAGCAACGCCCCGGACTCCACATCGGCATAGCCCGCTCCCGGCCCCTGCTTGGCACGCACGGCGGCAAAATCCAGCGTCGCGCCGTCCAGCCGGGCGGCGTACTGCGTATCGCACCACGGGCAGGCCACAGGACAGCCCTGGAAACGGACGAACACGGCGGGCGTCCCGGCAAAGGAGGCCTCGCCCTGCAGGGTGACGAAAAATTCGTTGACCGCCAGGGTCCGCATCACAGGCTCCAGCGCGCCTTGCACTTGGCGGTCTCTTCCACTTCCACGGCCACCAGACGGGCCCCGGTGCCTTCCAGCTGGGCCGGCCCCACCACTTCGCCAAGATAGCGGGCCATGTTCTCGGCGGACGGATTGCAGGGCAGGACGCTCACCGAAGGATCCAGCGCCCGCAGGCCTTCCAGCAGGGGATCCTTGTCCCAGACCAGAAAGCGGTGATCCCAGTGGTCTTCCAGCCACTGGCACAGGCGTTCCTTGACCACCTGGAAGTCCAGCACGCGCCCCAGGGCGTCCAGCTCGTCGGCGGTGCAGGTGAAATGGATGCGGTAATTATGCCCGTGCAGACGGGCGCAGTGGGATTCGTGCCCGCAGATGCGGTGTCCCACGGAAATATCATGATAACGGCAGATACTGATCATGGTCTCCTCTCAACACTCCGGCATGCCGGATGATTTCGGACATGCCTGCGGCACGGACGGTCTCCGGGCCTCCGGCACTATAGGGCATCTTGGCGCGGCTCGGCAACCATCCGGCAGGGGCCTGCGGCCTTCCCGGCAGGCTAGATGACACCGCTCTCGTGCAGGATGTTCAGGCCGATGCACAGCAGCACCACGCCGCCCAGCACCTCGGCCCAGCCGTTGAGCATGGGCAGCGAGGACAGCTTTTTGCCCAAAAAGAGCCCGCAGGCCGAGATGGCGGCGCAGACCACCCCGATAAGACAGGAAGGCAGGAAAGCATTGGTATTCGTCATGGCAAAGGTCAGGCCCACGGCCAGGGCATCGATGCTGGTGGCCACGGCCAGAAGGAGCAGGTTCCAGCCTGCGGTGGGGTCGCTCTGGGGGCAGGACACGGGCTCGTTCTTGCGCAGGCCACCGATACCGGAGCGCAGCATGTTGCCGCCGATCCACGCCAGCAGCACGAAGGCCAGCCAGTGGTCCCAGGCCTCGATGAAATGATGCACCGACTGCCCCAGGAACCAGCCCAGCACCGGCATGAAGAACTGGAAAAAGCCAAAGGCCGCGCTGACCCGGACATACTGGCGCAGCCGGACTTCGCGGATGGCGCATCCCGAGGCCAGCGCCACGGCAAAAGCATCCATGGACAGGGCCACAGCCAGCAGAAAAACAGTAAAAAATGACATGATTATCCCGCAGGTTGACGGAGGTGAAACAGACGAGTCATACCCCAAGCGCACGACGGCGGCAAGTTTTCCGCCGCAGCATCCCCGGCCGGGAGAAGGCTCCGGAGCCGGAAACCACTTCCGCGTTCCTGCGCGGCAGCCACGATCACGCGCCCGCACGGCAGATCCGCATCCCGACGGCCCGCGGCAAAGGCTGCTGTCCCGGCGCCCTCCTCTTGCAGCCCGCACGGGCAACGCTTATATAGCGGGCAGGAGAGTATCCCATGCAAATGACTTTCATCCTCATATACTGGCTTGGCAAGCTGCAGGCCCTGCTCGCACAGACGGCCCAGGCCCTGCCCTTCCTCATCCTCATGACCCTGCTGGCCGGCCGCAAGGGCAACGCGGCCCTGTGCCTCTGGGGCGGGCGCCAGCTCCTGCGTCTGGGCCTGTTCTGTGCCGCCCTCTCCCTGCCCCTGTTCCCGCTCATGCTCCTGCTGGAAACCCTGCGGCAACCGCAGATGCCTCCGCTGGCCGACCTTCTCGTCCAGCCCGCCAGCGTGGCCCTGCTGGCCTGGCTGCCGGCCACCCTGCTGCTCTGGGGCCTGCTGCGTGCCTCCCGTCACTGGCCCGACGCCACGGATCCGGCCATCACGGCCTATCGCACCACTGACCTGCGCCTGACGCTCTGGGGCTGCCTGCTGGCCCTGCTGCTCTTCCTGCTGGGCAGCCTGCTGTCCACAGGCCTGCTGCTGGAGCCGCCGCAGGGCATGGAGCGTAGCAACTTCATCCTGCTCCAGATCCGTCAGGCCCTGCATCTGCTCTTCCGCTACCTCTCGCTGGCGGGGCTGCCCTGCTCTGGCTCTGGTATCTGCGCCATCGCGCGCCGCTGACGGACGAAAGGGCGTTCACCCTGGCCGTCCGCTGGTGCGCGGTCTGGGCCGTGGTGGGATATCTGCCTTCCATCATAGATTTCTGGAGCACCCTGCTGGCCGCCCTGCTGCGCAGCCTGCACAGCGGCGTCCCCTTCGACATCATGCCCCAGATGAACGCCCTGATCCTGTCGGTGCTGGCCGCCCTGGCCATCATCAGCTGGAGCGTCTTCCTGTACCGGCCCCGGAAGGCCCGCAGCCTTGTGCTGCAGCTCCTGCCCTGGTGTTTCCTCTTCATACGGATGGCCGTACCGCTCACCCAGCTGCCGCGGCCCTGACCAGCTTGCTCCCGTCCCCGCTGCGGGCTATGCTGGCGAGGACATCTTATCCCACTCCAAAGGATCCGTTATGCGCCACATTCTTCTTGCTCTCGTGTTCCTGCTGACCGCCGCCGTCAGTGCCCCGGCCGCCGAAAAGACCTTCAGCCAGTTCGCCGTGGACCTGCCCGACGGCTGGACCAGTGACGAACGTCCCGGTTTCCAAAGCGGACACCCGGACGAATACATGCTCCTGCTGGGCAAGCGCGGCGAGGAAGCCGTGGAGGCCCACATCACCATCTTCATCCTGCCCAACAAGGACAAGATGGACGCCAAGACCTTTGCTTCCCGCATGCGCGAGATGCAGGACGCTCCCACGGACCTGCAGCAGGAAGGCGCCATGTGGACCTTCCGCGGCACGCCCCGCAGCCGGGCCATGGCCATGGAGACCCTGACCCGCGTCAGCGCCGATGACGCCCGCATCCTCATCATCATGGAACAGGATCCGGCCGGTCTGGGCACGGCCAGGGTCGTGGAGAGCCTGCGCGGCCTGACCCCGGCCAGCAAGGCCCTGCTGGGCCGCTAGGCCTGGCCTTCCACACATCGCGAACATCCGGGGCCATCCGCCATGCGGGTGGCCTTTTTTCATGCCCGTCCGCCGCAAATGCGAAAAGAGGGGGGCCCGCAGGCTCCCCCCTCTTCACGATGCACGGTACGGCTGATCCGTCCCGCATCCTCTCCGCCGGACACACGAAGCGGAGAAATATCTTCCCGCCCTCCCGGATAAAGGGAGGGCCGCCCATCCTTTTTCCTTCCCGGCCCGTCCGGAGGAAGAGTTGCCGGGCCGCCGGCAGCGCCCCAAAGGCGCGGGCGTCCCCTTACCCTCACGAGCCCAGACAGAAGAACGAGGCAAGGGTCTCTTCCTTCACTGCCCGTACGTTGCCGCTAGCCCACGGAAGCATGCGCCTCGGCCAGACTGGCTTCCTCTTCACGCCCCAGGGCGCGCAGGGCCCGGGCCAGCACCTGCCAGCCTTCGGGCGTGTCGCGCAGGCCCACGCTCTTGCGGGCCAGCAGCTCGGCCATGGCCGGATCCTCGTCGCCGTCCAGATACAGGCGGGCCAGCAGGAGCATGGCCGCGGCATCGAAAGGATTGCGCAGCAGGGTATCGTGCAGCAGTTCGCGGGCCTCGCCGCCATGCCGCTGCCGGGCCGCGAGCCGGGCCAGATAGCGCCGGGCAAGGCTGGGCCGCTGCTCCCCGGCCTGCTCCGCCTGCCTGTCCTCGATGGCGGCGGCCAGCTCATAGAAGCGCCGGGCCTCGTTGCGGCGTCCGCCCTCCTCGCACAGCTGCCCCAGACGCAGGTGGGCATAGACGTGTTCCGGGGCGTCCTTGATGCATTCCCGGTAATAGCGGGCCGCGGCACGGCGCTCGCCCAGCTGCTGGCAGACCGTGCCCAGATTGTAATGGGTCTGGGCGATGCGCTCCTGCCGTTCCGGCCCGGCATCGCCCTTGTAGCGCAGGGCCTCCAGAAAATGCCGCCGGGCCTCGTGATAACGCCCCAGAGCGGCCATGCAGACGCCCAGAGAGTTGCGGGCCAGCACGTTTTCCGCATCCGCCAGCAGGGCCAGCTTGTATTCGTCGATGGCGCCGAAGACGTCCCCCAGCGCATAGCGGCGGTCCGCACTGATGTTCAGGGCCAGGGAGTTGCACAGGCCCGCGCGCGGCGAAGGCAGCAGCTGGGCGTACTCCAGAGCCTTGAGGGCGCAGTCGGGCATCTCGCCCTTGCGGTAGTGCAGGAGGGGATACCCGGCAAGACCGGCCGAGACCGGCAGTCCGGCCCCTTCCAGCCGGGTGCACAGGGCCGCATAGTGGGGCAACAGCGTCTCGGCGCTGCTGTCCGCATGGAAAAAGATCAGGGCATTGCTGCCATAGAGCCCCGCCAGCGGTTCTCCGGCGCACAGTTCGGGGATCTGCCGCCATGCCGCAAGGCATTCGCCCAGCGCCGCTTCCTGCCGTGCGTCATGCGGGACATCCACCCGCACGATGGCCAGCACGAAGCGCCCCGTGCGCTCTTTCTCCTGGGCAAAAAGATGCAAAAAGTCCCCATGCCCGTAGATGCCCGCGCAGGAGCCGTCCTCCAGAACAGGGATGCGGGCGCGTACCTCCTGCACGCTCCCGGCAGAGGAAGCCTCCTCCGTTTCCTTATCCGCCGCGGCCGTCCCTTCCTGCCCGGGCGTGCCGGACGCATCGGCGGCAGCCTGCTCCGTTGCGCGAACTATGGGGCCGTCACCGGCAGCGGGTGGTATCTGGGCGGCGTGGCCGGTGCGTGCATGACGGAGGGCGCGTCGTCACTCACCGACTGCTACAGCGCCGGCGAGGTGCGCAATGCCCATACCTATGCCTCCTCCGGCACGGGCGGCCTGATCGGCTACGGAAACGATTACCGCGCAGAAAACTGCTTCAGCTACGGCGCGGTCAGCGCGGCGGCCGGAACGGCGGG
>OOIG01001072.1_pt1 | contig 21273 bp, 14 predicted proteins | sample 1692091 | NCBI WGS metagenome assembly OOIG01 (sample SAMN06348188, study PRJEB24527) | human gut metagenome | biome: human gut; feature: ankylosing spondylitis patient; material: feces | host: Homo sapiens | place: China | collected 2015-10 | reverse complement strand
GGCTTTCGGGCTGATGATCCTGGCTGCCGTGTTCGACTTTTTCGACGGCTTCACGGCGCGCCTGCTCGACCAGAGTTCGCCCATCGGGCTGCAACTGGATTCGTTGGCCGACGATATCCCCTTCGGGTTCGCGCCCGCCGCCGCGATGTACGCTTCATCCTCGCAGTTCAACAGTCCCGCATAGCCAGCCGCCGCGCGGCTGCCCGGTAACAGTTCCTTCAGTTTCCGCAGGGTCATGGGGATGGAGAGAATGGCGGGGACATCGTAGGGGCGATAAACGTCCGAATAGGGCAAAACCGCGGGCGTGATGGCGTGTTCAACCGTCAGGCGCGGGGCAAACTGTCTGCCGAGGTCGGTCAGAAGTCTGCGGAATTCCGCGTCGCCCGCCCGTTTGCCCCAGTCCACTTTCCAGTAGGCGAAATCCGAGGCATTCGCGTCCGCCAGACGTGCCGTCCAGTAGCGGCGGATCTCCGCTTCGTCGGTGAGGGAATGCGGCGCTTCCTTTGCGCAGATCCAACCGCCCAACCCTTTCCAACCGAGCGCGCGCATCCGTTCCACCAACCGCCCGAGAGCTTCCCGGTTCGGAACGTCGCCCCGCGTTGCTTCCGGAAATTTCCCGCTGTCAAGGAGCAGACTGCCGTAGCGGGTGCTGTCGCCGTCCTGCGGGACATCCCAGCTGTCGTCCATTATGAACAGCAGGTCGCGGCGGGCGTTTTCATAAAAGGCGCTCCAGCCGAACGGAAATTCTTCGCCGAACAGCGCTTTTTCTCCGAGGATGCGGCGTTGCGCTTCGGGTTTCCCGTCAGAGGTGGCGTAAAGCTGCGTTTGCCACGTGCAGTAATAGTCGGGGGATGGGTTGGGGCAATCCGGAATCAGGTTGCGTTGGGTTTGCTTCATTGGAGGACTCCTTTGCTTTCGGTATCTGTGCAGTGTTGCCTTCATGCGGTCGGGCAGGATCTTTCGGTTACATCCGATACCGAATATCCGATATTATTATACTCTGTCAACAGTGGAATGTCAAGAGGAAATCAATTTTTGTACGGTGCGGAAAAGCGGAAAATGACCGACAGAGGTTGGATTTTGGCGAGACTTCCGGGCGCGGTTGTGGTATGATGGAAATACAAAAAGATCCGGATTGGGTCAAAGGAGGAATTGTATGAAAACCGTTTATCTGGTATACCCGGAAAAGCTTGGCAGGATTGCGCCCGAACTGTACGGGCATTTTGCCGAGCACATTGGCGGTGTGATGCGGGACGGGCTTTGGGTCGGAAAGGATTCTCCGATTCCAAACATTCGCGGATTTCGCCGCGAGATCGTCGAAAAACTCCGTCGGATCGCGCCGCCTGTTATCCGTTGGCCGGGCGGGTGCTTCGCCGAAACCTACCGTTGGCGCGACGGTATCGGCGGGAATCGCCCGATCCGCGCGGGCTGGTGGACATCCTATGACGGCAGGGTTGAGACAAACGAGGTGGGAACGCACGAATTCATGGATTTCTGCGGCATGGTGGGCGCAAAGCCGTATTTTGCCGTGAATGTGACCTCGGTTTCGCCGATGGAGATCCGCGATTGGGTGGAATATTGCACCGCACCGCGCGGAAGCACGACTCTGGCGTGTGAACGCGAAAAAAACGGCAGTCCCGAGCCGTTTGACATTCCCTATTGGGGGATTGGCAACGAGAACTGGGGCGGCGGGGGAAATATGACGCCCGAATTTTACGTGTCGGAATACCGTCGGTTTGCCACGGTGGTTAAAAATCTGCTCGGAAAGCAGGGCGGGGGCGAACTGATCTGCGGCGGCGCAAACGGCGCGGACTACGCATGGACCGAGGCGCTGACGGCGGGCTTGCAGGACGGTCACGCGCCCGTGGACGGCATGAGCTTCCACTACTACTGCGGAAAAGGCGGGGACGCGGTGGAGTTTACGCGCGAGGAGTGGGATACGCTGATCGAAAAAGCGGCGCGCATGGAGGAGCTGATCTGCCGCCACTATGCGATTGCCCGCGGGCGCGGGATGGAGGATCGCATGAAGTTGGTCATCGACGAATGGGGCTGTTGGCATCCCGAAGGTTCAGGACCGAGCGCCGGGAAGAACCTGTACGAGCAGCAGTCCACCATGCGCGACGCGGTGATTGCTGCGCTCACGCTGAACCTCTTCAACAACCATTGCGACAAGGTCAGAATGGCGAATGTCGCACAGCTGTGCAACAATCTCCATTCTCTGTTTCTGACCGAGGGGGCGCACTGTGTTGCCACGCCGAATTTCTATGTGTTTGAGATGTACCGGCATCATCAGAATGCCGAGGCGGTCCGCACGGTTGTGGAGGACAACGGCGACCCCGCCGCGCGCCTGTCGGTATCCGCATCGGTGCGGGACGGCGTGCTGACCATGACGCTTGCGAACTGCTCCTGCGAGGAGACGGTTACGGTCAATCCCGTTCTGCTCGGCGCGGAATGGGGCGGGGAAGCGGAAGCGTATCTGCTTGCGGGCGAGCGCATGAATTCGCACAACACCTTCGAATGCCCCGAAACCGTCATTCCGCGTGCGGTTGCAATGGAAAATCCGGAGCGTTTGGTCATTCCGCCTGCGGCGGTGATGCTGGTTCGGGCACAGCTTGGTTCGGCGCAAAGCACTGACGGGGCGACAGTCCCCCCGACAGTTCTCTGAATACGCGGTTGAAGGTGCGAACGCTCTGAAATCCGCTCTCCAACGCGATTTCGGTGATGCTCGCCGTGCCGTCTGCCAACAGGCGGCTTGCGTATTCAAACCGCGCCTGATTGACCAAGGTCTTGAAGGGAATGCGCAATTGATCCCGAATGACGGCGGACAGGCGGCTTTCGCTGTAGCCGAGCGCCTTTGCGGCGCTCCCGACCGAGATGTCCTCTCGGAAATGACGGTCGATGTATTCCGGAATGCGGGCAAGGATTGCGGTGCCTGATTCGCAGGGATGCAGGGGGACTGCCCGGATATAGTCCGCGCAGACCGCCGAAAGCCGCGCTCCGACCTCCAGCAGTTCCGCGCCGCGTGGGACTTCGGTAACCGGCGCTTCGGCTGTTGCCGAAATGCCTGCTTCAAAAAACGCGCGGGTTGCGTCACCGCAACGGAACACGGCGCTCTCTCCCCGCATACCCTGCGTCATCCGCGAAAAGGCGGGCGCAAGCCCTGCGGAGAATACGGTGACCGTCAGTTCGCCGTCTCCCCGAACGGTAAAACTGTGCGGCTCGAAGGGGAGCACCATCACGAAGTCTCCCGTGCAAAGGGAAAAGTCCCGCCCGCCAACGGTGAAACAGGCTGTGCCGCCCGTCAGGTATGCCACCTCAAAGCTTTTGTGAAAATGCGGATAGAAGAACCGTTCCCGATAGCGATAGACATTGTAAGTCTCGCCGGGAACGGTATTCTGCGTCTGGTGTGTCAGCACGGCGATACCTCCATGGGAATGTTCTGCTTTTATTATAGCACAGACCGCGCCGGAATGCAATCCTTTTCCCGCAAACTTGCCCAAAACCCTTACAAAAGTTCCGACAATGCGGGATACTGTTGCCGAAGAAGGGGAGAGATTGCTAACCGGTTGCGCAACGGAGGAAAACCCGATGAAGACATCGGAACACCGAGCGGAAGGAGGGCACCGGTTGGCAGGTCGTTCCGGAAAAATCTTGTCGGAGCGTTTGAAGAGGATGATGGAACGGCTCGCGCCGTTACGCGGGCGCCGCGTCCGATTTCAACCGCGAATATCCCCTTGCCTTGGGCGGTTTCGCGGGTATAAGAAGAAAACACGGAAAGCAAGCCGAAAGCACCCATGCAGATTGCGTGGGTGCTTTCCGTTTGCGCCTGTTTACCGATTGCGACAGCCGTTTGGATAGGCGGGGTTGTAATAGTAGTAATTCTTGGAGTCCAGATGCTCGCGAACCATTCCGAGTGCTTCGCCGAAGCGTTGGAAGTGGACGATTTCGCGCTCCCGCAGGAAACGGATCGGCGCGATGATATCGGGGTCATCCACCAATTTGAGAATGTTGTCGTAGGTCGTGCGCGCCTTTTGCTCCGCCGCCATGTCCTCGGTCAGATCGGTAATCGGGTCGCCCTTTGAGGCAATTGCCATTGCGCTGAAGGGGGTACCGCCCGCCGACTGCGGGTAAACTCCCGTGGTGAAATCCACAAAGTACGCGTCAAAGCCCTGCGCCTTGATCTGCTCCGGGGTCAGATTGCGCGTCAGCTGATACACGATCGCGCCGATCATTTCAAGGTGCGCCAGTTCCTCTGTGCCGATATCGGTCAGAAGCCCCGCAACGCGGTTGTAGGGCATGGCAAACCGTTGGGAGAGATAGCGCAATGACGCGCCCAACTCGCCGTCCGGGCCACCGTACTGGCTGATGATGACCTTTGCCGCCCGTGCGTCCGGATTCTTGATTTTAACCGGAAACTGCAGTCTCTTTTCATATTCCCACATCAGTTTGCCTCGCTTTCCCACGGCATCGGCGCGTCGGTCCAGTTCCACTCGGTTTCGCCGCCCGCACTGTATGCTTCGATCGGACCGTATTTTGCCGTATAGCTGTCAATCAGTTCCCGCCGCCGTGCGCGGTTTGTTTCGTACATTGCAAGCGCTTCCCGACAGTCGGGGTGCGTGTCAAGAAAGAGGCGAAGCTCATCCATTACAAAGCTGACCTCTCCGATTTGCCCGAACAGTGCGGAGCGTTCGTCGCGGTTGCCCGCGTTGCACAGATTCCCCATCATCTTCCGCCTCCCGCGCAGTAGGGGAGATCGAGGTCGGCAAACAATGTGCCGTGCCGCAGCGCCTCTCCCGCCGCATACAGTTTTTCAAAGCGTTGGCTCGGTACATACGCGATCGCCAACGCGGGGGACAGCGTTTTGTCGGGGTCGGGTTTCCTGCACGGACAGGAAGCGCCGCCCGACATGGTTGGGATTGCCTGACCGACGGGCGCTCGACAGCCCGCCCGGTAGGTGTTGTTCAGATAACTTCTGTTCATACCGTTTTCCTTTCCTCTTGCGGTTCTTACCGCTGATACCAGTGTATTCGACGTCGGAAAAGATGTGAATGCGTCGAAAAAAGCCCCGCTGCCAAACGGCAGCGGGGTGAGCTGAAAAAGGAGAAGAAAATCAGTTTTCAGCGGTATCGGCATCCTCTACCTCAATCGTCGCGGTGACGATGAAGTTCTTTACGGAGTCGATGACCTTTTCGCATTGGGGCTTGTTATCGTAGGATTCCCCGATGAAGCTCGGCGCAGAGCCGATGTTCTTCAGCACATACCGATAGTTGCCGAACTTATCGCGGTCAACAAAGAAGTTTCCGACATAAGCGGCGCGCTTGAAGGATTCCACACCCTTGCGGCAGGCAACCTCGCTTGCATAGTAGCGGCTGGAGTAGAGAATCTGCCCGTTGTTTGCGAGGAGATAGAAGCTGTATTCGCCGTCCTCTTCCTTGACGATTTCGAACTTGCCCATTTTGACTGCGGCGGCTTCTGCCTTGGCAATCTGCTCCCAGTTCAGGCTGTCCGGCGTGCGCTTGGTGCTCTTGGCGGCTTCAAACGCGGCGATGGACTCGCTGTCGGGCTTATAGCGCGTGATGCGGGAGTTGTTTGCAAAGTTCTTGACCGATTCCGCGCATTTCTGGCACTGATCCTTGGTGCTGTAGTTCTCGCCGTAGTACTTGTTGGCAAGGATGAAGCGGAAACGACCGTATTTGTCCTTTTTGATGGCGAATTCGGTGTTCGCAACGGTTTTCTTGAAGGTCTTGATGCCGTTGAGCGCGCCGAGCAGGGTGGTAAAACTGGGGCTGTCGAACAGAACCTGTCCGTTGTTGGCAATCAGATAGAAGTGATAGCCGTCAACTTCCAGATTGAACTCGTATTTACCGACTGCCTTTGCACCGTTTGCGGCGATCTCGGCTTCTGCGGCGGCAATGGCTTCGTCAAACGCGATGCGGATGTCCTCTTCTGTGGTTACGAAGAAGGGGCGACCGACCTGACGGACGGGGGTAGACGATGTACGGACTGAATCGCTTCCGGCATGGTGGCGTCTGAGGCGTTCGATGTCGTACCATGTTCCACACCGCTGAACAATATTGAATCCGCCGGATAGAAAGCAACCTCACCGGGGTCCATCGCACTGGTTCCCCCGGTTTTTGAGCCGACCCAGACCACATCGCCGCTGGTCAGCAACTTATCCAGCAATGCAGGTTGGTAGTCTCGTACTCGTGCGGGGAATACTGCCGACTCCCAGAGTGCAGTGGGCAGTGATATGCCCTCCAGCTGCTCGATAACGCGCATGAGCCCGTCAGCACCTTCATATCGTTCGCCGCCGACCGGCCCGATACCTTGTCGGTCGATAAGAAACATCTGGAACGCCTCTGATTCTACTGGCTTGACTGCTTTACGCGCCTTGGCCAATGAGCGAGACCGAATACGGCGGAATACGTCCTTATGGAGCCACTGTTGGCCTTGCTCGTCATCATCTACAAAGTGGCCTTGCAGCAACTCGCCTTTGGCAGCCAGCACATCCAGAGTGTGCACGGCATCCGTAGCATCGAGGTGTAGATCGGCTATGAGCTGATCGGCGGTGAAAGGACCATGGGTTTTGGCGTAACGGGTCACGCGACCAGTCACATCATCGTCGGCAAGCTCATTCCAGAAAGTGTGCTCCCCCAGTTCCTGTTCGACTTCGCGAATCACGTCCGGGTTGAGCACTTGTGCCATATCGGTGGTGCCGAGCAAGCGTTCGAGCACGTGCGGATCGAGAGACAGCAGTTGCGCGCTACGCTCGGCCTGAGGTTGGTCATACTGGTACATCACCACGCCGACGAAGCCAAAGAGAATGTTCTCGGCGAAAGGCGATGGCGACTCGGTTTCCACGTCCTTCACGGTAATGGTGCCGGCTTGCAATCCGGTCATCACCTCGTTCAGGGCGGGCATGTCGTATACGTCTTGCAAACATTCGCGCGCGGTTTCCAGCAGCAGCGGAAAGTTCTTGGCCATACGTGCGGATTGCAGGAGCTGTGCGGCGCGCAGTCGCTGCTGCCATAGGGGCACGCGACGGCCCGGGTCGGATCGCGGCATGAACAGTGATCGGGCGGCGCATTCGCGGAATCGTGCGGCAAATAGCACGGACTCGCCCACTTGACGCTCTACATCTGCTTTGAGGTCTTCTGGGTCGAAAAGGAACAGGTCTTGAGCAGGAATATGTCCGTCACCGTCCGGTAGCTGAATGACGATACCGTCATCGGCGGCATATACCTGCCCGTCGAAACCGTAGCGTTGGCGCAGTCTGCGGCTGATGGCCATGGACCACGGTTCGTGAACGCGGCGGCCGAAGGGGCTTAACAGCACGATGCGCCATCCGCCGTCTTCATCGCGTGTGCGCTCCACGATAAGGGTTTGGTCGCTGGGGACTGCACCAGTGGCGGCTTGTTGCTCGGAGAGTAGGCGGGCCAAGTTGGTGATGGCGTTGGCATCTAGGCCATCGTGGTGGAGACGGGTGAGGATTGTTGGGATGAAGGTTGGGACAGCTGGACCTTCTGCGGCAGACCTCCCCTCAGTCCGCTTCACGTCTAATCCGGCGGCGATTTCTCGGGTGAAGCGGGCTATGGTACGGCTGAAACCGTAGTCACGGCCAGCGCCTTCACCGTGCCAGAACGGCAGGCGGGCGGTGCGGCCCGGAGCCGGAGTCACGACCACACGATCACGGGTGATTTCCTGAATCTGCCATGTGGAGGTGCCGAGCGTAATGACATCGCCCACGCGCGATTCGTAGACCATCTCCTCATCCAACTCGCCGACGCGACGCTGGCCTTTGCCGGCGTCCGCCTCAGGCAGGACCACGGTGTACAGCCCTCGATCGGGAATCGTACCGCCAGAGGTAACGGCCACTTTCTGCGAACCGGGACGGGCGGAAATCAGGCCATTATCCCGATTCCATACCAGTCGCGGCCGGAAGGCCGAGAATTCCTCGCTGTTGTATTCGCCGGACATCATGCCGATTACCGCATCGAACATGTCACGTGGCAGTTCGGCAAACGGCGCAGCACGATGCACTGTGGCATACCAGTCATCAGCGTTCAAATCGTGCATCGCGGCAGCGGCCACGGTCTGCTGGGCAAGAATATCGAGCGGATTGCGCGGCACGGCCAATGGTTCTATATCGCCGGCAATCATGGCTTCCAGACTTGCGGCCCCAGTGACAATCTGCTGACGGGTGAGCGGGTAGAACAATGCGTGAGAGACGCCACCGACCTGATGATCGGCACGGCCTACACGCTGCAATCCGGAGGAGACCGACAACGGCGTATCGACTTGAATCACCAAGTCGACCGAGCCCATATCAATGCCGAGCTCCAAACTGGAGGTGGCCACCACGCAACGCAATTCACCACGTTTAAGCCGTTCCTCAATCATTTTGCGACGGTCTTTGGAAACCGACCCATGATGAGCCATGGCGATGACATCATCGCCCTCATGTGAGCCGACAAGCATGGTGGTGGAGCCGACCACAGCATCGTAATGCGTGGAGAACCCTTCGCGGCCTTCCGGAGAGCCCAGATCCCGCACAGTGTCGGGATTGGTGCCATGCCGGGTCTGCGCATACAGATCGTTCAAGCGCGCAGTGAGTTTCTCAGCCACACCACGCGAATTGACGAACACCAATGTAGTGCGGTGCGCGAGAATCTCATCCAAAATACTGCGTTCCACCACGGGCCAAATGGAACCGGAGGTACGGTCGCCCGCCGCTCCAACCAACGCGGAGGAATCGAACGCATCACTCGCATCAGAATCGTCCCCAGAAGTGGAAGAAACATCTCTATCATCCACCGGCACAATGCCCCTGCGTTCAGCAAGTCGCTGCATGGCCGGCGTGACACCACTGATATGCGGAGCGGACCGTTCAGCATCCACGCCACCGACACGCTGCTTGGCATTCACGGACTGCAAATCACGCATGTTTTCCAACGGCTCAATCATGCGCAAATCCATTGCAGGCCGCCCACCGGGATTCACGATGGTAACCGGTTGCCCGCCGCCCAGGAATCGCGCCGCCTTTTCAGGCGGATTCACCGTAGCGGATAGACCAATGCGCTGCATATGACGATCGCCACGGCCAGCATCGACGGCGGCATCACCGCCCTCATCAGCATCTGCATCGATTGCATCTCGCTTGCGCGATTCTGTGACAAGGTTCTCCAGCCGTTCCAGACTTACCGCCAAATGTGCGCCGCGCTTGGTGCCCGCCACTGCATGAATCTCATCGACGATCACCGTATCGACAGTGCCGAGAATCCGCCCTGCCTTCGAAGTGAGCAACAAATACAACGATTCTGGCGTGGTAACGAGGATATCCGGTGGATGGGAGGCTATGCGCCGCCGCTCCTGTGCGGTGGTGTCGCCTGAACGAGTGGCGACCGCGATCTTCGGCACGGGCAGCCCTTGCGCCTCGCATTGTGCAGCAATACCCTCCAAAGGCTGTTCTAGGTTCTTGGCCACATCGGCCGCGAGCGCCTTTAACGGCGAGATATACAGCACACGCACACCGGCACGCCGCGTGCGTGGCACGGTCATCAATCGGTCGATGGCTGAGAGAAACGCGGCCAATGTTTTACCGGAACCGGTAGGGGCGATGACCAAGACATTGCGACCGGAATGGATTGCCGGCCATGCCTGAGCCTGTGCCTCGGTCGGCTGACCGAAGGCATGCTCGAACCACATCTTGGTGGGTTCGGAAAACAGGCTCAGGCTTTCGTACATATGTACGATTATAGGTCAGCTGAAGTAGGCGATGACTTCTTCGGCGGTACCGTAGGCACTTTGGGCACCAAGCTTGGTGGCCGCATAGGCGGAGACGTAGGAGCCGATTTGCGCGGATTGCAGCAGCGTATGACCGGCGGCCAAGCCAGCCAGCACGGTCCCCATGAACGAGTCGCCGCAACCGGTGGTGTCCGCTGCATTGACTTGCGCGGCGGATACGCGATGCCAACGTCCGTTCTCGATCACCACCGATCCCGACGCACCAAGCGTCACTATCGCCCGGTCGAATCCGTAATCGGTGAATCGTTCGGCGACCTCATACCAGTCGAGTGATTCCACGTCATCATCCGGCAGGCCCAGCAGTTGAGCCACTTCATGCTGGTTGACCAGCAGAATATCCGTGGCTTCCACCAGTTCGTGAGGCAGCTCGTCCATAAATGGCGAGTCGTTGAGCAGCACGGTCACGCCAGCGTCATGCGCGGTCTGCGCGGCGGCGATAACGGTGGCAATCGGGCTCTCCAAACACAGTCCCAATACCGCGCATTCGGCGATGGTCGTGCGATGTGATTGCACATAGCCGGCACTTGCCTTGGCATTGGAACCCGGCGAATAGACGATGGTGTTCTCGCCCTCAGCGCTCACGGTGATTACCGTGGTGCCGCTGGGGCCTTCGACATGCAGGATATCGGCGGTGTCGACGCCGGCCTCATCCAGCTTGCTTAATAGGAAGTCCGCGTTGGAGTCCTCGCCCACCGCGCCCAGCAACTGGACATTGACACCGAGACGAGCGGCGGCAGATGCCTGATTCGCGCCCTTGCCGCCCGGCAGCACTTTCATGGCACCACCATTGACGGTTTCACCTGGCTTGGGTAGTCGTTTAGTGGTTACGGTGTAATCGGCGTTCATCGAGCCGACCACGATTACCGAGCCCGGCGCATCCTTCAGCGCTCTCAATCGCTCCCGTACGGGCTCGGGCATCTGTTCATGTTCTTCTCCACTTATCACCATGGGCTCCAAGCATAGTAGGCGACGGGCCCAAATGCGCATATGATCAGCCGCGCAACTTGCGAAGACGCTCGTGCATGGCCACCATCAGCACCAAGAGCACCAGCAAATACCACGGGTAGAGACTGATTGTCGCATATTGCGCGATGATGCCGAACAGTGGCGGCATGAGCAGTGAGCCCACATAGGCGCAGGCCATCTGCACGCCGACGATGGCCTGCGATTTGTCTTCGCCGAAGTAGGCCGGCGTCGAGTGGATGACGCACGGATAAATCGGCGCGCACCCGAAGCCGATGACCACCAGCCCAACGACCACGCCAAGGTGGTGAGGCAATGGCACGAACATGGTGAGGATGCCGGCGAACACCAGCACTTGGCCGAGGCGAATCATGACCGGGTCCTTGAATCGCATGGTCAGAAAGCCGGAAAGCGCACGACCCACGGTGATGCCTACGTAGAATAGGCTGGCCCAGCTGGCGGCGGTGATCTTGTCGATGCCGCTGTGCATCACCATATAGCTGGAGGCCCACAGGCCCGCCGTGGATTCGACGGCGCAGTAGCAGAAGAACATCACGAGGATTTCCTTGGCACCGCGAATGGCGAGCACGCCGGCCACGCCGAGCGGTTTGCGTTCAGCAACAGACACCCCTTCAGCAGTGCCAAATCTCTCGGCATTGCCGTCAGATGATGCGGTGTCATCGGTCGATTCGCCGACCGCAATTGCGCCACGTTTCTTCCACAGTGGCAGGCTCAGCACCAGGATGACGGTCAGCATCACCTGCAGGATCGCGATGTACCGATAGCCCCACGGCCAACCTTGGCCTTGAGAGAGCGCATAGCCCATGATGTAGGGGCCGACCGATGCGCCGACGCCCCACATGCAGTGCAGCCAGCTCATATGCCGGCTTTCGTAGTGAATGGCTACGTAGTTATTGAGCGCCGCATCCACTCCGCCCGCGCCAAGGCCGTATGGTATGGCGATGGCCAACAGCACCCAGTAATTCGAGGTAACGGAGAAACCGGCCAAGGCCGCCGCAGTCAACGCCACCGAAACGGCGGTGACCTTGCCTGCCCCGAATTTCAATGTCATTCGGTCCGAAAGCAGCGCCGAGACGATCGTGAACATGGAAATCACCGCGGAGATGCCGCCGGCCCACGCCACCGGCACGTTCAGATCCTGGCTCATGGTGGGCCATGCGGATCCGAGTAGCGAATCCGGCAATCCCAGACTGATAAACGCCACATAGATGACGGCAAGCAACAGACTGGCCATGTCCCATCTCCCATTCACAGTACGGCACCGGTTGTGATAACGATGTCATCAGTCTATCGAATAGCGCTTCAGCAACACGCAAACATCACAGTTTGGAGTCTTGCCCGCAGTACACCGGCGTGGAATCGGCTACGCCGCGCGGGTCAAAGCCGATGATGTCGTAGTTGTCCTTGAGATAATCGGCGGCGGTGCACTCGATGAAATCCTGATGATATACCGCAGCACCCTCTGACGAAATAGCTGTCCGCCAAAGACGGACTGAGGGGAGAGAAATACGAGTAGCCCGCTACCACCCGAGGCCTCTCCCCCAGTCAGCTTCGCTGACACCCCCTCATCAGAGGGAGCTTGAGATAGGACGGTCAGGTATCGATCTTGGAGCGGTCGAAATCGTCGGCGTTGTCGACGATGAACTGCTTGCGCGGCGGCACGTCGTCGCCCATCAGCAGGCTGAAGATCTCGGATGCCTGGGCGGCGTCCTCCATGCGGATGCGGCGCAGCATACGCGTGCGCGGGTCCATGGTGGTGTCCGCCAACTGGTCGGCGTCCATCTCGCCCAGACCCTTGTATCGCTGGATGTCGTCGTTGTATCCGATGTGCTTCTTGTCGAGGTCGGCCAGCTTGCCGGCCAGCTCGTCATCGGAATACGTGTAGATATATTCGCCCTTGTGCGAGCCGGTCAACGCGATGCGGTGCAGCGGCGGCACTGCGGCATACACGTAGCCGTGTTCGATAAGCGGCCGCATGTACCGGTAGAACAGCGTCAGCAGCAGGATACGGATATGAGCACCGTCCACATCGGCATCGGTCATCATGATGATCTTGTGGTAGCGCGACTGTTCGATGTCGAAGCTCTGGCCGGAGCCGGCGCCCACCACCTGGATGATGGCCGCGCACTCCTTGTTGGAGAGCATCTGCGTGATCGACGCCTTCTGCACGTTCAGAATCTTGCCTCGAATCGGCAGCAGCGCTTGGAAACCGGCGTTGCGGGCGGCCTTGGCGGTACCGAGTGCGGAATCACCCTCGACGATGAACAGTTCGGCCACGTCGTCATTGCCCGGCTGGCAGTCGGAGAGTTTGGCCGGCATCGAGGCGGATTCGAGCGCGTTCTTGCGGCGCGTGACCTCCTTGGCCTTGCGCGACTGGATGCGTGCGTGCATTTCGCCGACGATCTTCTCCAGCACGCGGCCGGATTGTTCCTTGTACCCGCGCTTGGAGCCGGTGATCATCTCGCCGAATTGCTTGTCGGTGAGCCGGGTGACGATCGGCTTGACCTGCGCGGTGCCGAGCACATCCTTGGTCTGGCCTTGGAACTGAGGTTCGGCCACGCGTGCGGTGACCACGGCCACGAGTCCGGCTTGGATGTCGTCGCGCTCCACCTTCATGGCGGAGTCCTTCATGTTCACCTTGAGCTTGCGGGCGTTGTCTTCCACCGCCTTGCGAATCTGCTTGGTGATGGCGTTCATGAAACCGTCCACGTGAGTACCGCCGCCGGGCGTCTCCACGATGTTCACGAAGCTCATGATTGTGGTGTCGTAGCCGTTGACCCATCGCAGGGCGATGTCCACGCCGCAGGTGCGTTCGATTTCCTGGGCGTGCAGTTCGCCGCCCTCACCCACGGCCTGGGTCTCCTCCTTATAGGTGCCCTCGCCTTGGATGCGCCAGATGTCGGAGATCGGCTCGCCTTTGGACAGGAAGTCGACGAAGTCCTTGACGCCGCCTGTGTGCAGGAATTCCACGACGCGCGGGTGCGCGGGCTGTTCGCCGAACGCGCCATCGACGACCTGGTCGCCGGCCGTCAGCGAGAAGTCCTCCTCGGCCGGACTCTCGGCATCGTCGGACTGGGATTCGGCGGAGTCGTCGAAGAGTTCGGCATCGCTGGACGAGACATCCAAGGCCGGTGCCTGGTCTTGCGCAGGTTCGACTGTTGTGTCATCAGTGGCCTCGACGGTGTCAGTCGCCGCCGTTTCCGGTACGTTTTCGTCGATGATGGTGATTTTGAGGCCGGGCACCAGGAAGCTGGTCTGACGCACGCGGTCGATGAGCTGTTCGTATGAGAACTCGGCGGTTTTGTTGAAGATCTCCGGATCATACCAGTAACGAATACGGGTACCAGTGGTTTTGGGAGATACCTTGCCGATGATTTCCAGCTCGGTGGGTCGGTTCTTGCGAGTGCGCTTGAACGGGGAATCGGGAGACGGATTGGCCGGGTCGGCATCCGTGTATACGCCAGGGTGACCTTGGTGGAAGGTCATGTGGTGCGTCTTGCCGTCACGATCCACTTCGACGTCCAGTCGGGAGCTCAGGGCATTGACCACGGAGGAGCCCACGCCGTGCAGGCCACCGACGGCGTTATAAGACGAGTTGCCGAACTTGGCACCGGCATGCAGTTTGGTCAGCACGACCTCCACGCCGGACAGGCCGGTTTTCGGTTCCTTGTCCACCGGGATGCCTCGGCCATTGTCCGCGACTTCCACGGAACCATCGGTGTGCAGGGTGACCACAATGTCGTTGCAGAAGCCGGCCAAGGCCTCGTCCACGGAGTTGTCGATGATCTCCCACAGGCAGTGCATAAGCCCCTGCGAGTCGGTGGTGCCGATGTACATGCCCGGACGCTTGCGTACCGCATCCAAGCCCTCAAGAACAGCTAGGTCCTTGGCACCGTATTCTTCTTTGGGCATACAGTCCTATTTTTCTCTTCGAATGCTTGGCTCCCCTCACAGAGGGGAGCCAGATGATCATTGATCCAGGAAGTCGCGCAGGGTCTGCGAACGGGACGGGTGGCGCAGCTTGGACATGGTCTTGGACTCGATCTGACGGATGCGTTCACGGGTCACGCCATACACACGGCCGATGTCGTCCAGCGTCTTCGGCTGGCCGTCTTCCAGGCCATAGCGCATCTTGATGACGCCGGCCTCACGCGGAGACAGGGTTTCCAGCACCTGCTTGAACTGTTCCTGCAACAGGGAGAAGGCCACGGCGTCGGACGGAGCGATGGCGTCGGTATCCTCAATGAGGTCACCGAACTCGGAATCGCCATCCTCGCCAAGCGGGGTGTGCAGGGAAATCGGCTCGCGGCCGTACTTCTGCACTTCCTGCACCTTCTCAACCGGCATATCCAGCTCGCGGGCCAGCTCGTCCGGCGTAGGTTCACGCCCCAGATCCTGCAGCATCTGGCGCTGTACACGGGACAGCTTGTTAATCACTTCGACCATGTGCACAGGCACGCGAATGGTGCGGGCCTGATCGGCCATGGCACGGGTGATGGCCTGACGAATCCACCACGTGGCGTAGGTGGAGAACTTGAAGCCCTTCTTCCAGTCGAACTTCTCGACGGCACGAATCAGACCAAGGTTGCCTTCCTGGATCAAATCAAGGAAGAGCATGCCGCGACCCGTGTAGCGCTTGGCGAGCGAGACCACAAGTCGTAGGTTGGCTTCCAGCAGATGGTCCTTAGCCTTCTTGCCGTCGGCGGCGGCCCACTTGAGTTCACGCTTGCGCTTGAACTCCATGCCTTCGCTTTCGGTGTCGAGCAGGTGCTGGGCGTACAGGCCGGCCTCGATGCGCTCGGACAGGTCGACTTCCTGCTCGGCATTCAGCAGGCTCACACGGCCGATCTGCTTCAGGTAGTCCTTGACCGGGTCGGCGGTTGCGCCGGCCGCAATCACACGACGCTTCGGATTGCCCGAGGGGATGATGTTCTCTTCCTCATCATCCGTGTCGGAGACCACGTAGGCACCCTTTTCCTTGGGCTGCTCGGGTGCCTTGGACTTGGCTTCTTCCTCGTCCTCGTCGTCTTCCACATCATCGTCGTCGGCATCGTCCTCATCGAGGTCTTCGTCGTCGGCATCGTCTTCGTCAACGTCGTCAAGATCCTCGTCGAGGTCGTCAACGTCCAAATCGTCGTCGTTGACCTCGGCATCGTCATCAAGCTCGTCATCGACCTGAGTGTCCTCGTCTTTGACGAGCTCATCGTCCTTGGCCTTCTTCGCGGTTTTCTTCGCAGCGGACTTGCGCGTGGTCTTTTTCGAGGGCTCTGCGGACTTGGACTTCTTGGCGGAAGTCTTGCGTGCGGTGGTCGTAGAGCTGGCCTTCTTCTTGGTCTCGGTCTCCTCGCTGGACTCGGCTGTCTGCTTGGTTGCCGTCGTTTCCTTCGTGGCCAAAACTGCTCCTCCTGATCTCTCGCCGTGAAGTGCATATACCACATGGGCCCACTTCTGGCAAGGGCAAATCGTCAACTATGTGAGTAAACCACCCTCCACGGACGATTATTCCCACATCGTTGCCCGACGTGTTGCCGATCACCACACGCTTTCCTTCCGCGCATCGCGCGTAAAACCTCGGAAATCCGCCGTTTCTGTTCACTCAGCCCGAGCACCATGCCGGTGCCACGCCTCGATCGGCGGCTGAGAATATCATCGCCGCCAGCGAACAATCCTCATCGAGCAGCAGGCATCGCAAGGCGAACACCATTGCTCGCGGATCGCCCAGCCACCATAAGGTGTAGGCGATTACGGCCAATGGCTGTATGCAGTACGGCACCGGTGAGGCTTCGGCGATATCGAGCAACATACCGATGCCGGCATGGCAACGCTCCTTATCCGGCATCATGCCTTCATCCTCGAATGCGCAAGTCAGCAGCTCGCCCATTCGTGTTCTCGTACGCGCCAGATGCGGTCGCGCCGCGAATTCCATAAGCCATGACTTGGGGCAACGGCTTTCATCAATAACCAACGAGAGAATCAGCGCATCACGAATCGATAAGGTCTCACGCATGCCCACCGCAAACGCGGCCATCGTCTCTCGGCCTAGGTCGGTGTTCCCGGCATCAAGACAAGACAGCCATTCGTCCAATGGTTCGGCCACCCAGTCGGCATTAGCCTGTTGCGCGCCTCGAAGTCGTCGATCATTGCGAAATTCCTGTGATCTCGTCTCCAACTCGTCAAAGCCAAAGGGCTCCGTCTGCTCGGCGGCGTGCCGTTTGGCGTGTCGGCTCTTACGCGGCTTGTGCGGCGTGTTGTTGTTCATCATGTCCTCCTTGACTAATGGTGTGCAATCTATTGGTGTTGTGGTGCGCGCCGAGCCGGATAGCTCATGCGCCGAGGGGGTGTGTGCCCACTATGGCTGAAAACGCCGTATGACGCAGGAAAAAACGACCATTGTGGTTCTAGCTTCAAAACCCTTGATTCCCAACGTTCTTGTGTTCTTCAGACCCTGTGGATAAGTTATTAGGCATGTGCACAACTGCTAACAACCGCGAAATCATCGAGCCACGCATCATTCAGTTGGTGCGGGAACTGACTGCCGCCCCCGCCACCGACGAGGTTGCCGACGCCCTGAAACCGGTGATGGAACAGGTTGTGGACCAAGCCGCCTCCTCCAGCCAAGGAGGCAAACGACTGCGTGCGCTGCTCGCGTTGGACGCCTTCGATATTCTTGCCGGCGACGTGACGCCTGATCGGCGTGACGCCATGATCGACCTGGCCTGCGCCATTGAAGTGTTTCAGACGGCCGCACTGGTGCATGACGACATCATCGACGAATCCGATCTGCGCCGGGGCAGGCCTTCCGCACATCGTGCCTTGGAACAGGCCGTACACAGCGGTGCCATAGGCCGTGGCTTGGGCCTGATGCTCGGCGACATTCTGGCCACCGCCTGCATTGAAATCACACGCCGGTCCGCCAGCCGTCTTCCCAACACCGATGCCCTGAACGAGGCGTTTCTTACCATGCAACGCGAGGTGGAAATCGGCCAGGTACTGGACTTGGCCGTCGAGATGACCCCACTGTCCAATCCCGAAGCTCTGGCGAACGCCTCATTGAACGTATTCCGCTGGAAGACAGCCAGTTACACCACCATCGCTCCACTGCTGCTTGCACTGCTGGCCGCAGGAGAGAGCCCGGATCAGGCCAGGCATTGCGCGTTGGCCGTCGGCCGGCCGCTCGGACTGGCGTTCCAACTGGCGGATGACCTGTTGGATGTCGTCGGATCAAGCCGCAATACCGGAAAACCAGTTGGCGGAGACATCCGAGAAGGCAAACGCACAGTGCTGTTGGCTGATGCTCTGTCTGCGGCAGATACGGCGGATAAGGCCGATCTGATTGCCATCTTCGAAGAAGATTGTCGCAATGACAACCAGGTGGCCCGCACCATTGAACTGTTCACGTCGACCGGTGCTCTTGATCGATCCCGCGAGCGCATCGCTGCCCTATGGGGTGAGTCCCGTAAGGCGATTGCCGGTCTTGAGCTGAATTCCGAAGCGCAACGCCGTCTGACCGAGGCTTGTGCGCGATTCGTCCCCGAATCCTTGCGATAGTCCACAATGCGAGCCGCCGGACCATGAGACCATGAACACCGGTGAAAACCCGTGAAAGCTATGCGCTGATGCTCCGGCCGCGTAACCGGGGCCATGTACACTGAACATGTTTAGTCGTGATTAAAGGAACCGTACGATACAACATGAGTGAGAACGAGCCCGCACAGATGATTGAGGGACGCTACCGCATCGTGCGCAATATCGCCGAGGGTGGTATGGCCACCGTGTATGAGGCCATCGATGAGCGTCTGGGGCGCACCGTGGCGATTAAGGTCATGCACACACAACTCGCCAAAGGCCCGCATCGGGAGCAGTTCGTCGAACGGTTCCGCCGCGAGGCCAATTCGGCCGCGTCCATCGCCAACCCGCACATCGTTCAGGTGTATGACACCGGCGAGTTCAATGGACTTGATTTTCTGGTCATGGAATATGTGCATGGCGTCAATCTGCGGCATGAGATGAACGCCCAAGGCACATTCTCCGTACGTGAGACGCTGCGCGTGGTCGCGGAGACGCTGGATGGTCTGGCTTCCGCACATCGCGCCGGCGTGGTTCACCGTGACATCAAGCCCGAGAACATTTTGATCAATGATCGCGGCCATGTGCAGATCACTGATTTCGGTCTGGCCAAGGCCGCCAGCCAGGCCACATTGAGCTCCACCGGCATGCTATTGGGCACCGCCGCTTATCTGGCTCCCGAAATGATCGAGAACAATCAGGCCACCGCGCAAGGCGACCTGTATTCGGTGGGCATCATGGCATGGGAGATGCTGACCGGCAAGGTGCCGTTCGATTCGGATAATCCGGTGACGCTTGTTTTCAAGCATGTTCATGAGGACGTGCCGTCCGTGGCCACGGTCTGTCAGGGCATTGATCCGTCCGTGGCGGCGTTCATCGCCCATCTGACCGCGCGTCAGGTGGATGCCCGCCCCACCGATGGCGCGGCAGCAGCTGAGGAATTGAGCCAGTTGGCCGCCAAATTGCCGCTGGAGGCGTGGCAATACCGTTTGCATGCCGAACCCATCGGAGGTGATCATACCGATGCCACCGCTGCAGCGCTGGTAGGCAATATCGCCGAGCAGGCCCCGCTGACCGGCGTACCTGCCGGTGCAGCAACGTTCAAGCCGTCCGTACCAGCGTTTTTGGCCGATGATGTCGCAAGCAATACCGTCGATACCGGTGGCGCCGCAGACGTCAATCCTCCGGCTCCTCCGGTCGCCCCCACCACGGCACTTGATTCGTCGACGCCAGCCGATGCTTCGGCTCCCCATAAGACGCAAATCATGGCACAGTCCGGCAGCGAGACACAAGTGCTGCCTCAGGCCGGCGATGCCTTCACCCGAGCGCTTGCCTTTTCCGATGAGCCGGACGTCGCTTCCAACGGCACCGGGCCAAAGAAGCAGCGCAGCAAAAAACCGCTCATCATCGTACTGGTGATCGTGCTGGTACTGGCTGCAATCGGCGGAACCGCCGGCTGGTGGTGGTTTGCCGGACCGGGCAGCTATTGGAGTGTGCCCAAGCCGGATGACGTGACCTGCGATGCGAATGCAAGCACCGAATGCTCGTTGGCCGGCGCGGATTGGGCCACGTATGAGAGCACGTTGAAGGCTCTCGGCATCCCCTACAAGACGCACAAGGAATACAGCGACGACGTGGCGGAAGGCAAGATCATCTCTTCTTCCGTGAACAAGACCAAGGCCGTTGTGAACAGCCGCATAAGCAAGCGAGCCAATCAGGAGCTTACGGTGGTGGTGTCCAAGGGCGTGCGGATGACCACCATCCCGAAGGATATTCTCGACGCGAATTCGGCCAATGGCAAGGACCCGTTGAACGCGCTCAAGAAGGCCGGCTTCGATAATGTCAAGCACGACGAGTCGAAGGATGAGTATTCGATGGACACGCCGCAGGGTGTGGCATTGACGATCTCCCCTGATCCCGGTACCACGGCCAAGCACAACGATGAGGTGACGGTTACTTTGAGCAAGGGACCGATGCCGGTGACCATGCCTAACATCGTCGGTAAGACCCAGGATGAGATGCAAGCCGCGCTCGGCGAGTTGAAGCTCACGGCCAATGTCACCGAACAGTACGATGACAAGGTCGAGGCCGGCCAAGTCATTTCCGCGTCTCAGGAAGCCGGAGCCCAGCTGAAGTGGGGCGATAGCGTGGACGTGGTGATTTCCAAGGGTCCGGAGATGGCGACGATACCGTCCGGCCTTGTCGGCAAACAGGAAAGCGCCGTAACCAAGACACTTGAAGGTCTCGGGTTCGAGGTGAAAACCGACAAGGTGCTCGGTGGCCTGTTCGGCACGGTACGTACCGTGAAAAGCGGCGATACGGACCTCTCCAACGGCGGCAAGATTCGCCTGCGCGACGCCAACGGCAACCCCACCGTCATCACCCTCACCATCGTGTGAGATTTGAATGAGGCTCCCTCTGTCTTCAGACGAGGGAGCCTCATTTGTTAATTACTTTTCGGCTTCTTCAGCGGCCTGCTGGGCCTTGAGCTCGGCCTTGACCTTCTGGGCGTATTCGTTCACGAATTCCTGACCGCTCATTTTCTGGATTGCGGTGGAAACACGATCGGTCAGCGAACGCAAATCATCATGTGTAATTTCATTAGCCGGCTTCTTCGCAACCTCAATCGGCTTGCCATACAACACCTTGGTCTTGCCCTTCTTGGGAATCGACGTGCCAATCGGCTGCAGCTTGTCCGAGCCGATGATGGCGGTCGGAACAATCGGGCAACCGGTCTCGAGCGCAAGTCGTGCGGCACCGGTGTGTCCCTTGTACAGTCGACCGTCTGGGCTGCGCGTGCCTTCAATGTGGATACCGAACAGGTGCCCATCCTCGATAATCTCGCGTGCATGCTCGAGTGCGCCAAGCGACTTGCTGCCACCGGAACGATCAACCGGGAACACGCCCACGGACGTGAAC
>OOIG01001066.1_pt1 | contig 21333 bp, 24 predicted proteins | sample 1692091 | NCBI WGS metagenome assembly OOIG01 (sample SAMN06348188, study PRJEB24527) | human gut metagenome | biome: human gut; feature: ankylosing spondylitis patient; material: feces | host: Homo sapiens | place: China | collected 2015-10 | reverse complement strand
CCGCGATGCAGCGCAGCGTCATGCTTTTGCCGCAGCCCGACGCGCCCAGAATGGCCGTGGCAGTGTTCCCGGCGGCGAAGTCGGAGCGGAGGGTGAAGCCGTTCAGCTTTTTCTCGATATGTACTTCCAGGCTCATGCGCGGCCACCTGCTTTCTGCTTTTTCTCCATCCTCCATTTGACAAAGGTCCACAGCGCGTTGACCAGCACCCAGCCGAGGCCTGTTGCCAGCGCGACGGCGGGGAGGCCCATTTTGCCGACCAGCAGCCACGAGAGGACGACTCACAGCGCGATGTGGCTCGTCGCACCGAGGAACGGGACGGACACCTTCCCGATGCCGTTAAAATAGCCAGCGAATGTGTTGCCGGTGAAGCAGAGCGTGTAGAAAAGCGCCACGAGCTTCAGATAGTCGCGCGCATTCTCAAACGCCGCGCCGCTGCGCGTCCCGAGCATAAAGCCGACCGACGTGCTCGCGCTAACGTACATGATGAGCGTCATCGCAAGCCCCATCGCAAGCATCAGAAAAAGGCTGCTGCGAAACGATTCCTTCACGCGTTCTTCTTTCCCTGCTCCCCGATTCTGCGCCACGAGCACGGAGGTCGCAGCGCTGCCGCTGTCGCCAAACGAGTTGGCAAAGCCCTCGATGCGCGTCGTCGCCGTGTAGGCCGAGATCATGTCCGTGCCACCGGTGTTGACCGCGCCCTGCACCAGGAGCTTTCCGATGTACAGGCTCGACTGGTGCAGCGCCGTGACGAAGCTGAAATGCGCCGTCTGCTTCAATAGCTCTCCATCCATACGGCAGTCCGCGCGGGCAAAAATGAGCTCCGGTGCCTTGCGCCGCAGGTAGAGGATGCACAGCACCGCCGAAATGGCCTGCGACGCCGCCGTCGCCCACGCCGCGCCCGCGATGCCCAACTGAAAGCGCGCAACAAAGCAGTAGTCGAGCGCGACATTGACCGTCACCGCCGCGGCGAGCACCATCAGCGCCGCGTTCGCCCGCCCGATGGCACGCAGCAGCGCGCCGTAGAGGTTGTAGAGAAACGCCGCGGGCAGGCTCGCCAAAATGATCGTCAGATACACCGAGACAAAGGTCTTGAGCTCGCTTGGCGTCTGGATGAGCCGCAGCAGCGGCGAGAGCAGCAAAAAGCCGAGGCCGCTGCACGCGAGCGTCACCAGCAGCCCGCACGAGAGCGAGAGCCAGTGCTCGCGGCGGAAGCGCTCGCGCTCGCCCGCACCGTAGAGCTGGGCGAAGATGACGGAAATGCCCGTGCACGCGCCTGTGATCATAAAGAGGAAAAGGTTCATCACCGAGCCCGCAACGCCGACAGCGGCGAACTCCAAATCGCCCGCAAAGCGCCCGAGGATAAAGGCGTCCACCGTGTTGTAGAGCTGCTGCAAGATATTGCCCATGATGAGCGGTGCGGCCAGGCGCAGCAGATGCTGCGGGATGCTGCCGCTCGTTAGATCGTAAGAGCGTGCCATAGTTTCCCCCATTTCCAAGGATTTGACAACAGCATACACCCGCGCTATACTTTGCGTAAACCGATGATCCATCAAACCATCTTTGACAATTTCGCAAAGGAGAACGCCATGGAACTCGATCGCTACCGCGCGCTCGTCTACGCCATTGAGACCGGAAGTCTGTCCGCCGCCGCGGAGGCGCTGCAATACACGCCCTCCGGCGTGAGCCGCATGGTCGCGGCGCTTGAGGAGGAGACGGGCGTTCCGCTCCTGCTGCGCGAGCACAGCGGCGTTCGCCCGACAAAGGAGTGCGAAAAGCTGCTGCCCGCCATCCGCGACCTACTGCACGCGGGCGAGAGCTGCGCCCAGCTCTCCGCGCAGCTGCGCGGGCTGGATGTCGGCACGGTTACCGTCGGCACGGCATACAGCGCGTTTTATTCGCCGCTCGCGCGCATCATATCGGATTTCCACGCGCGCTACGGCGGCATTCAGGTGCAGCTGCGCGTGGTGCAGCTGCGCGTTGGGTACAGCACAGAGCTGATCACACAGCTCAACGCGCACCAACTCGATCTGTGCTTCATCTCCGCGCGCGAGGGTGGGCACGACTGGCTCCCCATCGGCTACGATGAGCTGACGGCCTGGGTTCCCGCTGCGCATCCGATGGCATGGCTGCCCGCGCTGCCGGTCGCGGCGTTCGCCAAAGAGCCGTACATCGAGACCTATCCTGACAAGGACATCGACAACGCGCGCAGACCGCCGCTTCGGTTATGCGGCCATCCCGCTCGCCGTGCTGCTCGCCTTCTCTCGTCTTTATTTATATGTGCACTTTCCGAGTGACGTGTTCGCCGGCGCGGTGCTGGGGCTTGTGATCGGTGAGCTCGTCTCCCGTTATGCTTCAAAGCTCTTTCAAAAGCGCGGATAATGGTGCAACCCCCTTCGCACAGGGCAAACTTCTTATTATTTCCAGATAAAATTAGGGTTCTTTTAAGGTGCTGTTCATACTGTATTCATATTCCCTGTGTAGTCTAAGCGCCGGTACAACAGAAAGGGTGATAATTTGAACAAAACATTTGGCAAAAAGGCCAGGGTGCAGATTCTTTTTCTGCTGCTTGGCCTCGCATTCCTCGTCTACGGCGCATCTCGCGGCGAGGCGGGCGTCGTGCTGAACAAGGCGATCAAACTATGTCTGGAGTGTGTGGGCATTGGATAAGAAAAAACCGTTTTCCTTTCTGCTCGCCCGCTGGCGCGGACTGGTTCAGGCCTGCGCGGCGCTGCTGACGAATCTGCACCTGCCGAACTTCCTCAAGGGTACGCTCTATCGCGGCGCGGGCAAGACCGTGTGCGTGCCGGGGCTGAACTGCTACTCCTGTCCGGGAGCGGCGGGCGCGTGTCCCATCGGCGCGTTTCAGGCTGTCGTCGGCTCGTCCAAATTCAGCTTCTCCTATTACATCACCGGCATCCTCATCCTGCTTGGCGTGCTGCTGGGCCGCTTCATCTGCGGCTTCCTCTGCCCGTTCGGCTGGTTTCAGGAGCTGCTGCACAAGATCCCGACCAAAAAGCTCTCCACCAAGCGCCTAAAGCCGCTGACCTACCTCAAATACGTCATCTTGGTGGTGATGGTCTTCCTGCTTCCGGTGCTTGTGGTGAACGAAGCGGGCATGGGCGACCCGTTCTTCTGCAAATATCTCTGCCCGCAGGGCGTTCTGGAAGGCGCCATCCCGCTCTCGCTTGTCAACAGCAGCATCCGCGCCGCGCTCGGCAAGCTTTTCTCGTGGAAGCTTTGCGTGCTCGCAACAGTCGTCGTGCTCAGCGTCGTCTTCTACCGCCCGTTCTGCAAGTGGCTCTGCCCGCTCGGCGCGTTCTACGCACTCTTCAACCGCGTGTCGCTGCTGTCGATGCACGTTGACGAGAGCAAATGCGTCTCCTGCGGCAAGTGCGCAAGGACCTGTCCCATGGACGTGGATGTGACCAAAACGCCGAACCACAGCGAATGTATCCGCTGCGGCAAATGCGTGACCGCCTGCCCGACGGAGGCCGTCCGCTTCCGCTACGCCTTCGGTGGCAGCGGAGCATGTTCCAAATTGTCTCAAAAACCGATCATTGAAGAAAACAAAGGAGAATAAACCATGAATTTTAAGAAGATTATTACGCTGCTGCTCGCCTTTGCACTGACGCTTTCCCTCGCCGCCTGCGGCAGCAAGGGCGATGACAAGGGCGACGGCAAGGGCGATGGCGATGCGCAGGGCGCGACCGCCGAGGAGATCTACGCTCAGATCCAGGAACTCGCCGACAAGGAAAACGCCATCATGGAAGAGAACCTTGAGCTGTGGCAGAAGCTCTTCGCCGCCATGAACGAAAAGCGCGACGAGATCCCCGATGAATCGAACTACGGTTCTTACCTGCTTGCCGCCCTCGACCTCGTGAAGGACAAGTTCACCGAGGACGAGCTCAAGACGCTGACCGAAGGTTCCGAGAAGATCCGTGACCTTGAAGACCAGATCCAGCCCCTGCAGGAGCAGTATGCCGCCCTCCAGCCCGCGGGCGACGGTGAAAACGGCGGCATGAACGATTCCGTCCCGGCCTTCCCCGCCTTCACCGGCAAGGACCTTGACGGCAACGATGTGGACAACAGCATTTTCTCCCAGAACGCCGTGACGGTCGTGAACTTCTGGTTCAGCGGCTGCAAGCCCTGCGTGGCGGAGCTTGGTGAGCTGAACGCCCTCAATGAAACGCTCAAGAAGCAGGGCGGCGCGGTCGTCGGCATCAACGTCGATACGCTCGACGGCAACGCCGATGCGATCAGCACGGCCAAGAACCTGCTTGAGTCCAAGGGTGCAAGCTACCAGAACATCTACTTCCCCTCCGACAGCGCAGCCGGCGACTTTGCGGGCGACATCATGGCCTTCCCGACCACCTATGTCATCGACCGCAGCGGCGCCATCGTCGGTGAGGCGATGCTCGGCGGCATCGACAATGAGGACAACATGGCAGCGCTCCAGAAGCTGATCGACCAGGCCCTCGCAAACGACAGCGCAAAGTAAGCTTTCCATCACAGCAAAAATACGCCCCGCGGATGATCCGCGGGGCGTATTTTGTTTCTCTCTATCTTTTTACCCGAGCGATACCTCGCGGTAGAACGCGGCGTATGCCGCCTCCTGATAGGGGCGCAGCGCAAGGTTGCCAAGGCCGAACGTCAGCGAGCTGAGGAGCATCCAACCGATGAAACTGAATTGCAGGCAGAACAGCCGCCAGCGGTTGCCCTCCATCATCGCCTTCGAGCCCTTCATCACCTCGCCCGGCGCCATGTCCGGGTGCTCGGCCAAAATGTAGTCCGTCATCGCGTAGGTGTAGCCCATAATCAGTCCCGGAATGACGAGCAGGATCGTCCCCAGCAGAATATAGAGGCCCTTCCAAAGCCGCGTCAGCGTCGTCGTCTTCCAGTTCGGAAGATAGGCGAACAGCGCCTCAAAGCCCGGCTCCGTGCGGTCGACAAGGCCGAGGTTATATTTGGCATACCCCACGCCCACGATGCTGCCGAGGATGAAGTACGCCGCCGCCAACACGAGCGCGATCACGATGAGATAGACCACACCGCCGACGAGCAGTCCGCTCCACTTCGGGTCCAAACCGTAGCCTGTGGAGTAAATCGTCTGTCCGCCGTAGCCAAACGTCGTCGACACGCCCGAGGACACATCGTAATTGAATTTGACCTCCGGACCGCCGCTCCCTGCGCCGCCGAGCAGCACCGCCACAAGGCCGATCAGAATGGCGATGGGCCACTTGCCGCGCAGCGCCTCGCGCGCCGCCTGCCGAAAATCCGCCGCAAGCTTCATAAATTCTCCTCTCCGCCCTCCGCATGGGAGGGTCTCTCTCAAATCTTCTTGCTTCTGCTCATTTAGACGCATTCCGCGCCCGTTTTGTTTCACCGGGCGCCAAATTTTCTCGCATTCATGATATCATATGCCGCTGGGAATGGGAATCTCCCTTCTTTCTTTTCCTTGCAAGTCGTTTCCGCCTCTGGTAAAATACCAGAAAACGACAACGGAGGAGACGCATGAGACCAAGCGAACTGCTCGCCGCGCTGCACACGGCGGAAAAATTGAAGGACACCACCCGCCACTGCTACACCTCCGGAGGGCGGCACGAGAGCGTTGCCGAGCACAGCTGGCGCATCGCACTGATGGCGTTTTTCCTGCGCGATGAATTTCCCGAGGCCGACATGGACAAGGTGACGCGCATGTGCCTCATCCACGACCTCGGCGAGTGCTTCACGGGCGATATCCCCGCCTTTGACAAGACCGCACAGGACGAATCGACGGAGGAAGCGCTGCTCTACCAGTGGGTCGCATCGCTTCCCTCCCCCTGCCGCGAGGAGATGCGCGCACTCTACGACGAGATGGCCGCGCTCGAAACGCAGGAGGCCCAAATCTACAAGGCGCTCGACAAGCTCGAGGCCGTGATCTCCCACAACGAGTCCGACATTTCGACCTGGGAGGACCACGAATACGACCTCCAGCTCACCTACGGCGAGCAGAACGTCGCCTTTTCGCCCTACCTGACGGCGCTTCGTCAGGCTGTCCGGCAGGAATCGCTCGACAAGATCGCACGCGAGGGTGACCGGCGCAAATAAAATCTTTCGCAGCCCATGTACAGCAAAAAGCACTTCCCGCCGCTGGCAGGAAGTGCTTTTCTATGTCTTTTATTCCACGATCTCCGCGTCCAGCAGGTCAAGGATCGCCTGGTCGGCGCTCCAGAAGTAGGACTCCTCGCCGAGAAGCTCGGTGATGCCCGCGCGGTCAAAGTAGGTGCGTACCGCCTCGGTCATGCCGCAGCAGGCGACCGTCTTGCCCTGACTCTTGAGCGCCTCACACAGCTCGAGCATCGCCTGCGCACCCGAAACGTCCACGCTCGGCATACCGCGCATCGACAAGATGATGTGGTCGTACTGCGGCATCTCCGCCATGCGGTGGTTGAACTCATCCACCGCGCCGAAGAAGAGCGCGCCCGTGATGTACGCCACGCCGGAGGTCTCAAGAATGGGGGGCTTGCCCTCCACCGAGCGCAGCTTGTTCGCGTCGATATTGGAGAAATTCACATGGATATGACTCGACTTCGCCATGTACAAAATGGCGGAGTATACCACGCCGAGCAGGATCGCGACCGTCAGGTCAAAGACGACCGTTGCGAGCATCGTGATCAAAAACTGGCTGATACCGGACTTGAACTTGTGGCGGAAGATGTAGCGGATGCCCTCCCAGTCGTTCATGCGCCACGCCGTGACCATCAGCACACCCGCGAGCGCCGAGAGCGGCAGGCGCGCCATCACGCCGCCGAGCAGGAACATCGAGGCAAGCAGGAACAGCGAATGGAACACGCTCGTAAGGCGCGTCTGCTGGCCGGACTTGACCGCTACGCTCGTGCGTGCGATGGCTGCGGTCGCGGGAACACCGCCAAAAAGCGGCAGCAGGATGTTACCAACGCCCTGCGCGATCAGCTCCTGATCGGCGTTGAACGCTTCGCCCTTCATGCGCGAGGCCGACGCGCCGCAAAGCAGGCTCTCGATCATGCCGAGCGCCGCAATGGTCACGATGGGAGAGAGCAGGTTTTCGAGCATCGTGAAGCTCAGGCCGCCGAGCGACAGGCGGTCGGCGAGCAGGAGCGTCTTGGGAATGTCGCCGACGACAGCGAGCTGATCCATGCCCGCGACTGTCGCGATGATCGTCGCAAGGATGATGCCGACGAGCGAGCCCGGCACGCGCGCGCCCCATTTTTTCGGCCAGAAGACCATCACCAGCACGACGAGAAGGCCGATGAGCACCGCCTGCATGTTCGGATGGAAGCCAAGACGGCCATAGGACGCGATCTTTTCCAAATTCGAGCCGCCCTCCGACACCGTGCCGAAGAAGTTGTCGATCTGGCCCATCGCAATGATGATGGCGATGCCCGAGGTGAAGCCCATGATGACGGGCATCGGGATGAAGCTAATTAAGCGACCCAGCTTGAAGACGCCCGCAAGCAGCAGCAGAACGCCCGCGGCAAAGCAGGCAAAAAACACGCCCTGCAGGCCGTATTCCGCGACGATGCCGACGAGCACCGCGCTCATCGCGCCCGTCGGGCCCGAGATCTGGTACGACGCGCCGCCGAGAATGGCGATGACCACGCCCGCGATGATGGCCGTGACAAGCCCGGACGCCGCGCTCGCGCCGGATGAAACGCCGAACGCCAATGCCAGCGGCAGCGCGACAGCGCAGACCGTCAGGCCCGCCATCATGTCGGCGAGCAGCTTTTTCGAGTTGTAGCCTGCAAATTCCTGCTTCAGGCTGCGAAAAAAGGCAGAAAACATATTGATCCTCCTAAAAAACACATGCCTGTTTACTATACCACCTGCCCCGCGCCCGTGCCAGTAGTAAAAGGGACGGTTTTTAACGAGATTTTAACACTAATGCGTCGGTTTTGCACAAACAAAGTCGAAATCCTGACCGAAACGGCAAAAAAGCGCCGCGTCCCGAAGAAAACACGGGACGCGGCGCTTTCTGTTTCGCCGGATCTACTTGAATTTTTTGCCGTCCTCGAACGCGCTGGCGACCTTCTCGCCCAAGACATAATAGCCGTGGTTGGCATAGTCAAAGGTGATGACGTGCAGCTTTTCGACAGCGAGCTTGCCGTTTTCGTCGAGCGCGCGCTCGTCCACGCTGACGTTCACGATCTCGCCGGTCAGGAGTCTTGTCTCCTCGTCGGAGCTCACGAGCTTGCACTCGAGCGCGAGCGGGAGCTCGTCGATCACCGGCGCGTCCACATGCTCGCTCTTCGTCACGTGGAAGCCCGCGCGCCACCTTGTCGGGCACGCTGTTGCCGGACTCGATGCCCACATAGTCACAGGCCGCCGCATGCTCTGCGTCGCCCATGCTCACGGTGAACGCACCGCGCTTTAAGATGTTCTTCACGGTCTTGTGGCCGCCGCTCAAATACATTGCGATAATGAGCACGGGCCGCGGATAGACCCAGGGCTGTGCGCCAAAATGAAATCCCTCCAAAATAAATCTGTCAACCGATTTATGGCCCGATCTTTTCGAGCTTCGCGCGCAGCGAAATGCTGCGCGGCGTTCCCATGCCGTCAAACTGGATGACGTGCGCGCCCTTGTTCAGGTCCACGTCCAGCACCGTTCCCTCGCCGAACACCGCGTGGCGCACGCGCTGCCCGATGGGCAGCGTGCCGTCGCCGTCGTCCTCGCGCAGATACTTGTCTCGCCGCGCGACGTCATCCGCCGCTTCACGCAGAAGCGTCTCGTCGACCTCGTGCGTGAACGACAGAAGCTCGCGGTCGATATCCAGCAGAAAGCGCGAGGGATAGCGCGGCGAGCCGTCAAAATTCCACCCGTCGGCCTCGGAGAGGTAAAGCCCCTTCTCCGCGCGCGTCAGCGCAACGAAAGCGAGCCGCCGCTCCTCCTCCATGCCGGGGAGCGTTCGCACCTTGCGCGAGGGAAAAATGCCCTCGTTCATGCCGCAGAGGAACACATACGGGAATTCGAGGCCCTTCGCCGCGTGGACGGTCATCAGCTTCACCTTGTCGCCCTGCTCGGCGACATCGCCGTTGCTGAAAAGCGCGATGTGGGCGAGGTAATGCTCCATCGTGCTCTCCTCGCCGCAGCTCGTCTCGTATTCGTAGATGGACTGCTTGAGCTCGGCCAGATCGTCCAGCCGCTCCTGACTGCCCTCGGTGCGCAGCGCCTTTTCATACCCGCTCTTGTCCAGAATATCCGAGAGCACCTCAGAGATGGGCCGACCCTGATACGAGTGCGAAAAGCGCTCGATCAGATCGACGAACTGCTTTGCCTTCGTGCCGCTGAACACGCTGTCTTCGAGGTGGTTTTTGAGCGTTACATAGAGGCTCGTCCCCTCTTTTTCCGCCGTCTCCTGTAAAAAGGCCATGCGCCGCTTGCCGAGGTTCCGCTTCGGCGCGTTAGCAATGCGCCGGAACGACAGATCGTCCTGATAGGCGATCATCCGCAAATATGAAAGTGCGTCCTTGATCTCCATGCGGTCGAAAAACTGCACGCCGGAGTAGATCGTATAGGGAATTTTTTCGTGCATCAACGCCTCTTCCACCGCGCGCGTCACATAGTGCGCGCGGTAAAGGACGGTCATATCCCGCAGCGGCACGCCGCGATCATGCAGCCGCTGCATCTCGCCCGCCATCCACTGCGCCTCCGCCTCCTGCATGTCGGCAAAGTGGCAGACGACCTTCTCGCCCGAGGGCTTCGTCGGGAGCAGGTCCTTTTTGATGCGGTGGCCGTTTTTTGCGATCAGCGAGTTCGCCGCCGCCAAAATCTCCGGCGTGGAACGGTAGTTTTCCATCATCATGATGGTCTGCACGTTTGGAAAGACCTTGTCGAAATCCAGCAGATATTTGACGTTCGCGCCGCGCCAGGTGTAGATCGTCTGGTCCGGGTCGCCCACGATGAAGAGGTTGCCGTGATAGCCGCACAGCACCTCCATCAGCTCGTATTGCAGCGCGTCGATATCCTGAAATTCGTCGATCATGATGTATTCGAGCCGCTGCTGCCACTTGAGCCTGATGTCCTCGTGCTGCTCGAAAATATAGAGCGAGAACTTGATGAGGTCGTTGTAGTCGAGGCCGAAGCACTTTTTCTCCTGATAGAGATAGCCGTAGAAGATGATGTCCCCCGCCGTGTCGGCGCGCTCGTACTTTTCGCGCAGCGTGTCGAGCGACATCGTGATCATGTCCTTGTAATACTCCGGCTCCTTAAAGAGCTTTCGGATCTCGATCATGTCCCGTGCGGCGGAATAGGTCATGTCGCGCAGTGTGAGGCCGCGCTCTTCGTAGATGATGCCGAGCATCGCGTCGATGTCGGAATTATCCAGCACGAGGAAGCTCTTCGGATACTGCACGGCGTGGCTGTCCTCCTGCAAAACGGAGACACAGAAGCCGTGGAACGTGTTGATATAGCCCGTGTCGTTGTCGCCGGTCAAGGCGTGGATACGCTGGCGCATCTCGTTGGCTGACTTGTTCGTAAACGTCACGCACAGGATGTTCCCCGGCAGGATGCCGAGCTCGTTGACAAGATACGCAAAGCGGTGCGACAGCGCACGCGTCTTACCCGAGCCCGCGCCCGCGATGACGCGGACATACCCCTCCGTCGCCGTGACGGCCTCGTGCTGCGCGCGGTTCAGTCCCGCAAGCAGATGCTCCATGCGCTGTCCCCTCTCCTCTGCAAATTTCTCAATGGCGGTATTATAGCACGGTTTTGATAGTCAAACAAGTGTTCGCTTGAAAACTTCTTCTCTATTACACGGCGAGCTTGCTGCTTCAAGCTTCATTCCACCGCAAAATGTGCGGCAGGAGCTTTTCAAGAAGCGCGTCACGGTTCTGCTCGTCAATGAAGACAAGCTCCGCGTTCTCATGCCCGCGCACGGCGCGCAGGAATGGTGTGTCCTTCGGCTTGACCGCGGCCAGCACCGGCGTCTCGCCGTCCAGCGCGCGCATCACCGTAGACTGGAACGCCCTGGCGTCATTTTCGAGAAAGCCGAGCTCGTCCATCAAAATGATGCCGCCTTCCGGCGCGGACTCGATGAGCTGTGCGCCGAGCGTGTCGAACACCTCCGGATGGCGGATGCTCGAGCGGCTGTCGCACGTTCCGACGAGATTCGCCGTCTCGTTGCGCCGCTCGTCCTCTTTCTGCGATGCGGGATAGAGGTAAATCGGAAAAAAGCCGTTTTCGTCCGCGATTGGCAGACGTTTTGTCACAAAGCCTCCGACCTCCCGCGTGCTATGCTCCAGCAGGCGGCGGATCAGCGTCGACTTGCCGACGCCGCGCTCCCCGCAGATCAAAAGATGCCGTTTCATACTGCTTCCTCCTTCGAAATAGCCGCCGTCTCAATGGTGAACAGGCACAACGCCTTTTTGTGCGGCAGGTAGTAGGGAAATTCCGCCGACGGCCCCGCGGTCAGGCGCGCTTTGATCTCATCCTTGGAGAGCGTTTCACTTCTACTTCGGTTATAGAGTGCAAAAAAGCGCTCCGCCGCCTCAAGCGAACGGAACGGCTGGCCGAACTCCGCCGTGAAACGCTCCACCGTGTATGGGACGCCCTTTTCGTGCAGGACAGCCTCCGTGCTCCCCACCGTGTACTCGCCGAGGCTCACCTTTCCCGCGCTGAAGCGGTGGTGCGAATAGTCGCTCTTGACGAGGAAAATCTTTCCGCGGCACTGCTTTCTCGCGATGCGCAGCGTGTCCTCCGTGCGGCCAAAGAGGCAGAACACCATCGCGTCGTAGGGCTCTTTCGGCGTGAGCGCCTCCACATCGCCGCAGATCGCGGTGACGCCTTTTATCAGGTGAGCTTCCAGCGTTTTGATGGCCAGCTCGTCGGCGTCCACCGCCGTGACATGGCGGCAGTACGGCTTCAGAGCAAGGCTCAGCTCGCCGATGCCGCAGCCCGCGTCGCAGATGTGCGCGTTTTCTGGGAGCTGCGGCGCGATCCTCTCCGCGATGGTCTCATAATAGCGGTTCATCGCCGCCGCGTCACGCAAAAACGCAATGCTCTCGTCCGTCCACTGCATGCCGCATTCTCCTTTTCCCATTCAACCTGTTTCACGGGCAAACCGATACCAGTGCAAAGCACCGCTTTCACGCAAGACATAGCCGCTGAATATCAATATACCTTTATAGAATCACTATAATTCGCCGTGCCGTCTGTTGTCAAGCTACAGCGAGTGCCAGTGCCATTCGAAAGCGCCGTTGCTATTTTTAATCGCTGGGTCAAAGAGAATATTTAAGAAAAAACAGCAGGAAGCCGGTGCGATACGCCGGCTTCCTGCTGTTTCTGATTTTTATAGAGGCTCAGCCCTTTTTGAAGAATGCGACCGCCACCACGCCGGGGCCAGTGTGCGTGCCGATCACGCTGCAAATAAGCGTGGAGTCGAGCGAGTCCGCCTTGTCCTGCCAGATGTCGCGGCTGTCCTCGACATATTTTTTGAGATACGAATCGCTCAGCCCGCTGTATCCGAGGATGATCGGCTCGTCGAAGTCGATGCCGCCGCTCTCGTGGATTTTCTGCACGAGCAGGTTGTTGCCCTGCTTCGACCCTCTCGCCTTGCCGATAACCTGAATTTCGCCGTCGACGACGGTGATGACCGGCTTGATGTTGAGAAGTCCGCCCGCAAACGCGACAGTCTTCGAGATACGCCCGCCCTTTTTGAGGTATTCGAGCGTGTCGAGCAGCGCGATGAGGCAAATTTCGTCGCGCTTTTTCTCCAGCGTTTCGGCGATGGTCTTCGCGTCCATGCCCTTGTCCGCGCACTCGAGCGCGTACTCGGCGAGGATACCAGAGCCGATAGCCGCGCTCTTGCTGTCCACAACGTAGATGTTGTCGTACTCCGCCGCGGCGATGCACGCGCTCTGATACGTGCCGGAGAACTTCGACGCGAGCGTCACAACGACCGCGCTGTCGCCCACCGACGCAACGTCGGAGAAGATCGCGTCGAATGCCGCGGGCGACGCCTGACTGGTCGTCGGCAGCTCGTCGCTCTCGACAAGCCGCTCATAAAAGCGGTGCTTGTCGATGGTCACGCCGTCGATGAACTCCTCCGCGCCAAAATGCACCGTGAGCGGTACGATGCGAAAACGGTCCTTCATGCGCTCGGGCATGTCGACCGTCGAATCCACAATGATCTGAACACTCATGCTTTTCCTCCGTTATTGTTCGTCGCGGGCGGCTCTGTCGCCCGCGGTCTTCTTATGGGTATAAATCCGTTCCAAATTCTCGCTCACGAGCGCGAGCGCGCGGTACATCGTCTGCCGCTCGGCCTCGCTCAGGCCCTCAGATGCCGCCTCGACGATGCGCATGATCTTCTCCCCGATCGCGCGGCCGACCGCCTTGCCCCGCTCCGTCAGGCGCAGTGGGCTCTTATAGCGCTTGCCCGCGCCGCTTGCGCAGGTGATGTAACCGTTTTTCTCGAGGTCGTCCAGCGAGCGGGAGATAGCCGCCTTGTCCTCGTCGCAGCGCTCGCAGAGCTCGGCGGCTGTCATGCCATCCTGCTGGGAGAGGTAGTAGAGGCAGGACACATGCGGCCCTTTCAGTTCGAAGTCCGCCATTTCGTCCGCCTTGATGCGCTTGATGCTGCGGCTGATACGCGCAATCAGGACGGTAAAGGTCTCAAAGCGCTCCTCCATTGGTAATTCTCCTTTTCCCTATTTGTTGACAAATCAACAAGCTCGTCTATCATAGCGCATTAATGTTGATTTGTCAACAAGTTTATTTAAAAAGGAAGTGCCCTTACGATAGGCACTTCCTTTTTTATGTCGATTTTACGCGATTCTACCGCCGCTCAAATTGTACTCCGCGGTGATGTCGTTCCCGTCTTTGTCGTAAAACCGCAGCGTGCTGCGGTCGAAGTCATAATCGCCGAGCTGTGGAGAAAGCTCTGTGCAGAACAGGAAATGCGTCTTTCCCTCCGCATTTTCCATCGTGCAGGTCTCGCCGTTCTGCGTCATGGTAATCCTGGCGATGCGGCCGGTCACATCGCGCCCGCCAAAGAGGTAGTAGGCTTTGTCGCCGCTAAACATAACGCCGTCACGGAAGCTCCCGCCGCCGTAGCCGAGGCGCACAAGGCCAATATCAGCACTGAAAGTATGGTAATGCTCACTTTCTTGCCTGTTTTCATATTGTTCTTCTTTTTTGTTCAGGGGGAACTCAGAATGCCACGTGCATGAACAATGCTACGCAGCACAGGATGACCGCGAGCGGCACGTAGACGAAGCGGCCCACGTTGTACCACAGCGCACCGCGCTCTTTCTTGCTGCCGGTGTTCACGGCGGCGAGCAGCTCGTCCTTTTTCATCACGTAGAACCACGAGATCGCGCCGAGCGTCGCGCCGATGGGGATAATATAGATGGAAACAAGGTCCATCCACGGGCCCCACTTGCTGATGGGCTCCATGAAAATGCCGATGCCGAGGCACAGCACACACAGGATCGCCAGCACCGCCGTGCGGCTGAGCTTGGGGAACTTGTGCAGCAGCGATTCCGCCACGGCCTCGAACATGTTCTGCAGCGAGCTCACGCCCGCGAAGATCATCGCAAGGTAGAGGATGATGGCGAACAGCCGCCCCATCGGGATATCCTGTAAAATGGTCGGCAACGTAACGAACAGCAGGCTCGGGCCCGCGCCGACGTCCAGCCCGTAGGAGAAGCATGCGGGGATGATGACGAGCGCCGCAACGACGGCGGCGATCGTGTCAAACAGCGCCGTGTGCTGCGCGACGCCGACGACGTCCTCGTCCTTCGAGAGGTACGCGCCGTACACGATCATGCCGCTGCCCGTGACGGAGAGGGAGAAGAACGCCTGTCCCATCGCCCAGATCCAGATCATCGGGTCCTTGAGCGCCTCCCAGCGCGGGGTGAACATGAAGCAGTAGCCCTCGCTTACGCCCGGCAGCATCGCCACGCGCACCGCGAGGATCAGGAAGATGATGAAAAACAGCGGCATCATGATCTTGTTGGTTTTTTCGATGCTGTGCGCGCCCAAATAGAGCGTCAGCAGCGTCCCCACGACCACGATGATGTGGTACGGAATGACGGAATACGGTGTGGAGGAGAACGTGCCGAACCACGACGCGGTGTCCGTCGTCATCAGCGTACCGACGAGCGAATCCACCAACGCCTTTAAGATATATGTCACGATGACGGCGTAGCCGAACGCAATGCACAGCGAGCCCGCGAGCGGCAGCCAGCCAAGAAGGCCTCCGGCCTTGCCTGCGCCCTTGCCGCGCGTCGACCACGCTTTTTCATACGCGCCGAGTGTGCCCGTCGCCGCGTGGCGGCCCATGGCGAATTCCGCGGGCAGACCCACGTAGCTGAAAATGAAAATAAACAGCAGATAAATGAGCAAAAATGCCCCGCCGCCGTTGCTGCCAAGCTTGTTGGGAAAGCCCCAGACATTCGCCATGCCGACCGCTGAACCGACGGATGCCAGAATAAAGCCCCACCGGCTCGCAAAGTTTTTGGTGTTCTTCATGTTTTCTCCCATCCAGGTGAAAAAATAACCGCGTAAGCATTCCTCGGCTCACGCGGGCATCAGCCTGTCTCTCATCAGAATTTGTACGCAGGATACACAACGCATGAAAATTCCTGCTCTTATGTTTTATACATTTTAATGCCGCTGCACAAAAAAGTCAAGCGCTCGAGCGGTTTATATTATGGCTGTTCCAGCCTTTTCCTCACCGGCGCGCGTTCTTCCCGCACCGCGGCGCAAGGGTCTCGTAACAGCATCGCAGTAGATTTGTTCATATCTTTTATGATATGATCGCCGTACCAAAAGGAAAATGAGGCATTACAGGAGGATCATGATGAGCGCCTGCATCTTTTTCGCTTCCGACGCGCCGCTGCCGGAGGTCTTTCCTCCGCCGGAGTACGACTACCTCGCCATCAATGTGGACGACGGTACGATCGACGACGGCGGCGCGGACGACAACTTCGCGCTGCGCACTTACCCAGACAGTTTTCTCTATACCGACAAAGCCTTTGCCGTCTGCCTCGACTGGGCCTACTATACCGAGGGCCGCGCACGGCAGCTGATCGACTACATTGGCTCTGCCCTCGAATCCGCGCCCTGCGTGGAACTCTGGCACGTCTGGCAGGGCGGCTTCTACTTGTTCGAGGAGCGTCCCGTCGTTCACCGCGCTGCTGTGCGATTCGATGAATTCGTCGAGGACGATCTGCGCGAGCTCGGCGAAACTGACCTCTGGAACAACAAGGAGACAAACCGGTTATCATTTTACTGCCTGACCGTCACACGGTGAGCAGTATTTTCCATACTTTACAAAACGAGGTGACTCCCATGTCTCATTGCACCACATTCGCCGAAGCAGGCCGCCTTGTGGACGCCGGCCGCCGTGCACCGTTTCTCCTGACGCTGTGTGAGGAGGATGAAAACGAGCTGCACATCACCATCTGCTGCGCTAAAGCGGAGCCAAATGCACAGACTCCGTCCACAGGAAATGCCGCCCCCGACGACATTCTCGCGCACTGTACGCCGCTGTGCCCCGATGAAAACGCCAAGATCGAGCTCATCTTTGAAAATTACCTGCTCTATCAGGTGCGCAACGAATCTTACTGCGTATTTGACGCAGACGAAGTCCACAGCGGCACCTATCTTTGCACGTTCGAACGGTCCAAGCTGCTCGACTATCTTCCCCATGCCATTGATGTCCATCTTATACCCGATGGAACGGACGCTCCCGCATCGTGGAAGCACTACGGCATTTACACGCAGAATCAGATCATCGACATCGTTGCCCCGTCCGAACCCACGGTGCGCACGTCCTTTTGACGTACACGCGCATATATTATGTCAACAGATGTTCTATTCCATAAGACAGTCAAAAAGAAAAAGCCCGTGTCTTGTGACACGGGCTTTTTGAACCTCGCAGTAGGGTGAGATTACTTGATCTCGACCTTCGCGCCAGCCTCTTCGAGCTGCTTCTTGAAGTTCTCGGCATCCTCCTTGGACACGCCCTCCTTCAGAGCCTTCGGAGCGGACTCGACGAAAGCCTTGGCCTCGGCCAGACCCAGACCAGCGATCTCGCGGACAGCCTTGATGACCTTGATCTTGGCAGCAGCGTCGAAACCGGCGAGGACGACGTCGAACTCGGTCTTCTCCTCGGCAGCGGGGGCAGCACCGCCGGCAGCGGGAGCAGCCATAGCAGCGGCGGAAACGCCGAACTCTTCCTCGAGAGCGTGGACGAGCTCAGAGAGCTCCAGGACGGTAAGGCCCTTGATTTCTTCGATCATAGCGGTAACTTTCTCGCTCATTGTAATGATCCTCCAATTTTAAGATATTTGTTTTAGTTTTTGAGTTGGGTGCAGACGATTACTCTGCGGAAGCTTCCTCGGCGGGAGCACCGTTCTTCTCGGCGATCTGCTTGAGGACGCAAGCCAGGCCCGAAATGGGAGCCAGCATGGTGCCAAGCACCTGTGCCTGCAGGACAGGCAGTGCGGGGATCGCGGCCAGAGCATTGACGGTGGCCATGTCGACGACCTTGCCGTCCATGAAGCCGCCCTTGATCTCGAACTTACCGTTGAGCTTCTTGGCAAAGTCGGCGATCACGCGCGCGGGGGCGACGGGATCGGCAGCGATGGCAAGAGACGTGGTACCGTTCAGCTGATCATCGAGCTCATTGAGGCCGACGTTGTTGAAAGCAAAGCGGAGCAGGGTGTTCTTGACAACTGCATACTCGACATCGTTCTTACGGCACTCAGCGCGGAGCTCGGTGTCTTCCGCGACGGTGATGCCCTTGTAGTCAACGATAACGCCGGCAGCTGCGCCCTGCAGCTTCTCGGTCAGAGAGGCCACGATCGCCTGCTTTTCAGACAGAACTTTTGCGTTAGGCATTTCTTGAGTTCACCTCCATTGGATTTTGCGGCACGCCTCGCGTGCCAGGGGAAAGAGGCGTTCTAAAAAGGAAACCGTCCTCATGCAGGACATGAGGACGGTAAAGCAATCAATAAATGTTTGCCATCCTCGGCAGGACTTACGAGACGAATCTCACCTGCTGTCTTTGGAACGCTCTAATAGTATATCCAGAGTTGGCAGCATTGTCAACCCCAAATATCGTTTTTTCCGCAAAATACCCCATATTTGCGCCGCGCACAGCGCAAATCATTTTTCTGACGACATGCGCGTCAGAAAAATACCGCGGCTCAGCCGCGATCGCGCGGCGACACCAGTTCGCAAACTGGTGAGGGGGAATCTAAAGGGGGGACAGCGTCCCCCTCTTTAAGTTTTCTTAGATCTTTGCGGTGTTCATCTTGACGCCGGGGCCCATGGTGGAGGCGGCGACGCAGGACTTGATATACTGGCCCTTGGAAGCGGCGGGCTTGGCCTTGATGATAGCACCCATGAGAGCGTTGAAGTTCTCAGCGAGCTTCTCGGGGCCGAAGGAAACCTTACCGATGGGGCAGTGGATGATGTTGGTCTTGTCGAGACGATACTCGACCTTACCGGCCTTGGACTCCTGAACAGCCTTGGCGACATCGGGAGTGACGGTACCGGCCTTCGGGGACGGCATCAGGCCCTTAGGACCGAGCACCTTACCGAGACGGCCGACAACACCCATCATGTCAGGGGAAGCGACGACGACGTCGAAGTCGAACCAGTTTTCCTTCTGGATCTTCTCGACGAGGTCCATCTCGCCGACATAGTCAGCGCCGGCAGCCTTGGCAGCCTCAGCCTTGTCGCCCTTGGCGAAGACGAGAACGCGGACGTTCTTGCCGGTGCCGTTGGGGAGGACGATGGCGCCGCGGACCTGCTGGTCAGCGTGACGGGAGTCGACGCCCAGCTTGACGTGCAGCTCGACGGTCTCGTCGAACTTCGCGGAAGCGGTCTTGCAGATCAGGCCGAAGCCCTCTGCGGCGTCATACTGAGTGTTCTTTTCGATCTGCTTTGCAGCATCCTGATACTTTTTACCTCTAAACATTGTTCACACCCTCCTTATTCTTCGACGACAACGCCCATGGAGCGTGCGGTACCGGCGATCATGCTCATTGCGGACTCGAGAGTGCTCGCGTTGAGGTCACGCATCTTCATCTCAGCGATCTTCTGGACAGAGGCCTTGGAAATGGTAGCGACCTTGGTCTTGTTGGGGACGCCGGAGCCAGACTCGATGTTGCATTCCTTCTTGATGAGGACGGCAGCGGGAGGAGTCTTGGTGACGAAGGAGAAGGAACGGTCGGCATACACCGTGATGACAACGGGGATGATGAGGCCCATGTCGTTCTTGGTGCGCTCGTTGAATTCCTTGGTGAACGCAGCGATGTTGACGCCGTGCTGACCGAGCGCGGGGCCAACGGGGGGTGCGGGAGTTGCTTTGCCTGCAGGGATCTGCAGCTTAACGTAACCGGTGATCTTCTGTGCCATGAGAGGCACCTCCTTAATATTGAATGTGGTAACGACCGGCGATTCCGGCCGCCCTTGGCGAGACTGAACGTCTCTCCCACGTTTGCCGCATACGCGGCTCATCGCTTTTAGCGGTGATTACGGTTCTACGACCTCGACCTGATCGAGCTCCAGCTCGACCGGCGTTTCGCGTCCGAACATGGACACGACCACGCACACCTTGTTCTTCTCTGCGTCGATCTCTTCGACCGTGCCGAGGAAGGACGAAAGCGGGCCGTCGGTGATCTTGACCTGATCGCCGACATTGTAGCGCACGACGATCTCTCGCCGTTCCATGCCGAGCGCCAGGACTTCCTCTTCCGTCAGAGGAATGGGTTCATTGTTCGCCGTGCCGACAAAGCCGGTCACACCGCGAATGTTGCGGATCAGATGCCAGGTGTCGTCCGTCATAATCATCTTGACGAGCACGTAGCCCGGGAAGACCTTGCGTTCGACTTCCTTCATATCGCCCGAGTCGGTCACTTCCGTGACGGTCTCCAGCGGGATCTGGATGTCGAGGATCATGTCCTCCAGATGACGGTTGGCGACGAACTTCTCGATGGCCGTCTTGACTGCGTTTTCATAGCCGGAGTAAGTATGCGCGACATACCACTTAGCATTATCAGCCATGACTGCTCTCCTGTCAGCCCGCGAGACCGATCAGCAGGTGCACTGCGGAAACGGCCACGTAGTCGAAGATCCAGATGCAGGCGCCGACAACGAGGGAGCACAGCAGCACAGTGCCGGTGTTCTTCGCAGTGGTGGATGCGGTGGGCCATACGACCTTTTTCAGTTCGCTTCTCATTTCACGGAACCACTTGCTGCGGTCCTTTTTCTTCTTTTCTTCTGCCATGTTTCAACAGCCTTTCCTAATTACTTGGTTTCGGTGTGGACGGTGTGCTTCTTGCAGAAGGGGCAGTACTTGTTCAGCTCAAGCTTGTCCGGGGTGTTCTTCTTGTTCTTCATCGTGTTGTAGTTTCTCTGCTTGCACTCGTTGCATCTGAGCGTGATCTTAATGCGCATCTAACGGCACCTCCTTATTTACTCAGCTCCGTTTGCCAAAAGCGGCATGAAGCTGGCGATTGCCTCCCTGCTCTCAAATTTGAGGGGTGCTTTTCCCTTGCATGCCGAGAAGCAAAAGCGCGCAAAAAGAAAGCCCTCTTTCACAGGTAAGTAAGATGATACCACATGTCATGTCCAGCCGTCAAGCACTTTTTGCACGATTTTGCAGAAAATCGCGCAGATTTTGCGCTCTTTCCCCTGTTTTTTCTCTCCCGCTGCCTCTCTTGACGCGATTTTTCCGTTTCCGCACGCCACTTCCCTGCCCCGCGCTTGCTTTTTGGGTGAAAATCCTGTATGCTGGCAGTCAAAAGAAACGCTCAGGAGGCAATTTTATGAAAATCATGGCCATCGACTACGGCGACGCGCACACCGGCGTCGCGATCTCCGACCGCACGCTGACGCTCACTGGATTTTCGACCGTTATCACCGCGTACCGGCCCGAAGCGGTCATCGAAAAGCTGCTGCCGCTCATCTCCGAACACGAGGTCTCAGAGCTCGTGCTCGGCCACCCACTCAACATGGACGGCACGCGCGGCCCCCGCGCAGAAAAGGCCGAGGGCTTTGCCGAGATGCTGCGCGAGGCCACGTCGCTCCCCGTCACGCTCTGGGATGAGCGCCGCACGACCGTCGACGCGCACAATATTCTATTGAATAATGGCAAGCGCGCCAAGGAGCGCAAGAAAACCGTCGATGCCGTCGCCGCGAGCCTGATGCTTGAAGGTTATTTAACCTTCAAAAAACGTCAAGGGTAACATATCACAGCGCGGCAGCGCTGTACTTTGTTCCCCTGCGCCGCGCAGGGGAGCGGGACAAAGGGGCCATTCTCTTTCGCAAAAGAGAATGGCCCCTTTGGAACCCCAAGAGA
>OOIG01001061.1_pt1 | contig 21397 bp, 15 predicted proteins | sample 1692091 | NCBI WGS metagenome assembly OOIG01 (sample SAMN06348188, study PRJEB24527) | human gut metagenome | biome: human gut; feature: ankylosing spondylitis patient; material: feces | host: Homo sapiens | place: China | collected 2015-10 | reverse complement strand
ATAATTATAATATAATGTGGCAAAAAGACAATGATAGAGAGTTTAAAAAAGAACTTGGAAACGGTATTTTTAATGGAGAACTTGGAAGAATTGAGCGAATTAATAAAGAAGAGAAGACTGTAACTGTCAGATTTGATGACGGAAAATATGCAATGTATGAAAATACAGATTTGGACCAACTTGAACATGCATACAGCATTACTGTTCATAAATCTCAAGGAAGCGAATTTGATGTAGTAATTTTAATTGCTGCACAAACGGCTCCAATGTTACTTACAAGGAATTTAATTTATACAGCAATGACGAGAGCAAAGAAATTGCTAATTGTAATTGGACCACAGAGCACAGTTAATTACATGATACAAAATAACACAACAAGACAAAGAAACACAGGTTTGAAATTTAAATTAGAAAAGATTGGAATCAGAAATAATATCCCAGATTCACAAAGCAGCTTCCTTTATCAGTCTGATTGGAATATCCCAATGATATTTCCAGAGGACCGAAAACGCTATCCATTCCATAACCTGCGCTGATGCCGAACAATTGTTTGCCTTTCAGTATTTCGAAGAAGTGACTGTCCGTCAAACCGTAGTTGCCTGTCAGGGTGAGGTAATGAATACTTCCCATACGTTGCCTGAACTTCAGAGAAGTAATGATAATAGAATTTTCCATTAATTCCATGTTTGTTACGCCGGCAAAAGGCAACTGTTGTGGAATATAAAAACCGTATACTTCACCACCGATAGCATTTTTCAGGGGATAAGGAATTCCTTTCCCTATCAGGACACGCCCATAGATCGACGGAATGATAGAAAAACGGCGGGTGGCAGGAATCACACTTGCCCACGAAGCACTCAGTGCGGAAAATGGGGCCTGTTCATTGTATTGCGCCATATTATCGGTATAGAGTGAGTAGGCGGCTTTGAAATCACTTCCTTTGGAGGGGAAATATCCTTTATCGTATGTGTTATAGTGCACTTGTGCAAAATAGCTAAGGAAGTGTTCTGATTCTACATCCAAGCCGATAAATTCCGGCTTCTTAAATAAGAAGTCTTTGTATTTATAATATTCGAAACGGAATCCGAGACCAAAACGGAAATTCTTATACCATACATCCGAGAAGCCAAATTCAGCTAAATGATATTTGTAAGTAGTGTTATAGGCGCGTTCTCCTTCTTCATATATGTTGATGTCATTATACTGAAACATATACGAAAAATTGAAGTTGCGCTGTTGCATAGGCTCTAATGTATAGTCAATGCGCGCCGCATACCGTTTCCCTAATCGCCCGGTAAGAGATAGTCGGGAAGGAATATGAGTTTTGAGGTCTGCCGTTCCATTGATTAATAAAGAGGCTATTTCTTCCGAATCGAAACGGATCCCCAGATTAATTCTTTTTTCATACTTTGCTTGCAGTAGGAAATTGAGGTGATAACCTTCGGGAGTGTCCGTCAACGTATAGCTGGCACTGGAATAAGATTGGCTTCCTCTTAATTGATATAATGCCTGTTCTATCTGTTGGGTGGTAATATTACTATTTTCTTTCAGGTTGCATTTTTTCATTAGCCATTTCTTGTCGTCAGCTTCTACACCGGAGAATGATATGTCTGTCACATAAATTGTACGTACATTGGAGAGGGAAGAATACGGACCATGTCGTTTGGGAACATAATTATCGGATATTCCTATCTTCTTTTTCAAAGCGAGTAAGGAATTCCATTGTGCTTTAGCTGCTTCTTCTCCTCTTCGCATTAAAGTGTCAATAGCGGCCGGAGTAAAACTAGCCGAAGAATAACCGTCTACGTTTACACGAATGTAAGTATCGGTAAGGTCTACATTCTTTTCATGATTGGATTGGCAGGTAATATCTACGATTTGCCCTAAGATATCAGGAGCACTGTTCAGCTTATCCGCTTTTTTCAAGGCGTTTTGTACATCCACTCCGATGATAACATCAGCTCCCATAGCTTTTACAACATCTGCCGGATAGTTATTTACAATTCCACCGTCCACCAATACCATACTGTCTTGTCGTACCGGTGTAAATACACCTGGGATAGCCATACTGGCCCGCATGGCAGTTGACAGGATCCCGTTGTGGAATATAATTTGTTCTCCATTGACAACATTTGCTGCTACACAAGCGAAAGGGATGGGGAGTTTATCAAAGTTGATAGAATCATGATAGCCCATAGTCAGGTCTGAAAATAGATTGGCAAGATTTTGCCCTTTGATAATTCCGCCCGAAGAAGCCGCATCTTTGGGACTTTTGGTGAAAGGTATGGAGACAATGAACTTTTCCGACCGTTCACGGTCGGTCAATGACATGGCACTTCGTTTGATACGGTCGCTTAACAGAAACGTCCAGTTTTGTTTTCGAACCATACTGTCCAATTGCTCGGGAGTATAACCAATAGCGTAGAGTCCTCCTACAATGGCTCCCATACTAGTTCCGGCTATGTAATCGATAGGAATACCCGCTTCTTCGATCACTTTTAATGCTTTGATATGCGCCATTCCTTTGGCACCGCCGCCACTCAAAACTACACCTACCTTTTTGCGTTGCTCCTGAGAATATAAGGAAAAAGGCAATAGTAGGCACATTGATAAAACTAATGTTGAGAAGATTTGTTTTTTCATTAGGACATGGTCTAGTGTTGATGATGTATATATAAATACAAATGTAGGGCATAATTTGTTTAGTTGTTGAAATCGGAATTAAAAAAAATGTTCCAAAAGTCGGAAATGTGGATTAATTCTACACTTTGCAGCTAAACTCCCCATTCTCACGAAAGAATGTGAATGACATAAATGGTTGATTATTAGATAACAAAAGATCAAAGTGATTTTGGCACGCAAATTGTATAAATGTGGATATAACAAACATAAGTTAAATTAAATAATAAGATTCGATATGAGATTATTCTTTTCGAAACATGAATTGAAACTGAGGAGAAAGAGAACCATTGCTGCTATAATCTGTGCGGTAGTTGTGTTGGGCGTGTATTGGATGTTGACCCGACCTCAGAAGGCTACGCCGGAAATGCCGACAGTCATTGTTGAACCGGTAGTAAAAGATGATGTAGAGATATACGGGGAATATGTGGGACGAATTCGTGCCCAACAGTTCGTCGAAGTACGTGCCCGGGTGGAAGGTTATCTGGAAAATATGCTTTTTGCAGAGGGTACGTATGTGAATAAGAATCAGGTTTTGTTTGTAATCAACCAGGATCAATATCGGGCAAAAGCCGACAAGGCCAGAGCACAGTTGAAAAAAGACGAAGCACAGGCTTTGAAGGCTGAACGAGATTTGAAGCGTATACGTCCATTGTTTGAACAAAATGCTGCAAGTCAGTTGGACTTGGACAATGCTGAAGCTGCTTATGAAAGTGCCGAAGCTACGGTCGCCATGAGTGAGGCGGACTTGGCGCAGGCTGAATTGGAACTGGGATATACCATTGTCCGGTCGCCATTGTCTGGTCATATCAGTGAAAGAAATGTGGATTTGGGTACCTTGGTGGGACCCGGAGGAAAATCTCTACTCGCTACTATTGTGAAAAGTGATACCGTACTGGTCGATTTCAGTATGACAGCACTTGATTATCTGAAAAGTAAAGAAAGAAATATTAATTTAGGCCAGCAAGACTCGACCCGTTCCTGGCAACCGAATATTACGATTACTTTAGCAGATAATACCGTTTATCCTCATAAAGGTTATGTTGATTTTGCTGAACCTCAGGTAGATCCTCAGACGGGTACTTTCTCCGTACGTGCGGAAATGCCTAATCCCAAACAAGTATTATTGCCGGGACAGTTTACGAAAGTAAAGCTGTTGCTGGATGTTCGCGAAGGAGCCCTTGTTGTTCCAATGAAAGCTGTTACTATCGAAAAGGGCGGAGCTTATATTTATACTCTGCGTAAAGATGACGCGGTAGAAAAACGTTTCGTGGAATTAGGACCGGAAGTCGGAAATAATGTAGTAGTGGAAAGAGGTTTGGCGGAAGGAGAGAAGGTTGTAGTGGAAGGTTTCCATAAATTGACACCGGGAATGAAAGTACGAATCAGTACACCGGAAACAAAAGTAAAAGACACTACAACTGAAACTGGAAATACTTCGATAGAAATGAAGGATAACACAAAAGGAGAATAAGAGATGAAAGTTACTTTTTTTATAGATAGGCCGGTTTTCTCGGCTGTAATTTCTATTGTGATAGTGATTGTCGGAATTATCGGTCTGACAATGCTTCCGGTAGACCAATATCCGCAGATCACGCCTCCGGTAGTGAAAATCAGTGCCTCATATCCGGGTGCCAGCGCACTTACCGTGTCACAAGCGGTAGCTACTCCGATTGAGCAGGAAATCAACGGTACACCGGGGATGCTTTATATGGAATCAAATAGCTCTAACTCTGGAGGTTTCTCGGCAACGGTTACTTTTGATGTATCTGCTGATCCGGATTTGGCGGCAGTTGAGATTCAGAATCGTGTGAAGCTAGCTGAATCCCGTCTTCCGGCAGAAGTGATTCAAAATGGTATTTCAGTAGAAAAACAGGCTCCTAGTCAATTAATGACGCTCTGTCTGACTTCTACTGATCCGAAGTTTGATGAAATCTATTTGAGTAACTTCGCTACAATCAATGTGCTTGATGTGATTCGCCGTATCCCGGGAGTAGGACGCGTTTCTAATATTGGTAGCCGTTATTACGCCATGCAGATATGGGCACAACCCGATAAGTTGGCAAATTTTGGGTTGACCGTACAGGATTTACAAAATGCTTTGAAAGATCAGAACCGTGAATCTGCGGCAGGTGTATTAGGACAGCAACCGGTGGAAGGATTGGATATTACTATTCCTATCACTACTCAGGGACGTCTTTCCACTGTCGGACAGTTCGAGGATATTGTAGTACGTGCCAATGCTAACGGTTCTATTATCCGATTAAAAGATGTGGCACGCGTGTCGTTGGAAGCTTCTTCTTATAATACAGAGAGTGGGATCAATGGAGAGAATGCTGCTGTACTTGGTATCTATATGTTACCGGGTGCTAACGCAATGGAAGTGGCCGAGAGAGTAAAAGAGGCTATGGATGAAATTAGCGAGAACTTTCCGGAAGGATTGAGTTATGAGATTCCATTTGATATGACGACTTATATCTCTGAATCTATTCACGAAGTATATAAGACGTTGTTTGAAGCATTGGTGCTGGTAGTATTGGTGGTATATCTGTCTTTGCAAAGCTGGCGTGCAACGTTGATTCCGATTGTGGCAGTTCCTATCTCGTTGATTGGTACTTTCGGATTCATGTTAATATTCGGTTTCTCGTTAAATATATTGACATTACTCGGATTGATTCTTGCTATTGGTATTGTCGTGGATGATGCGATTGTGGTGGTGGAAGGTGTGGAACATATAATGGAAACGGAACATCTAAGTCCTTATGAAGCTACCAAGAAAGCAATGAACGGACTTGCCAGCGCTTTGATTGCTACCTCATTGGTGTTGGCTGCAGTATTCGTTCCGGTTAGTTTCCTGAGTGGAATTACGGGACAGTTGTATCGTCAGTTTACGGTGACTATCGTGGTGTCCGTACTTATTTCTACAGTGGTTGCTTTGACACTGAGTCCCGTGATGTGTTCGTTAATATTGAAGCCGGATAGCGGAAAGAAAAAAAATATTATTTTTCGGAAGATCAATGAATGGCTAGGTGTTGGTAGTAATAAGTATGTAGCTGCCGTAACCCGTACAATAAAGCATCCTCGTCGGGTATTAAGTGCTTTTGGAATGGTTCTGATCGCTATCCTATTAATTCACCGTATTATTCCGACCAGTTTCTTGCCGGTGGAAGATCAGGGATATTTTAAAATTGAACTTGAGTTGCCGGAAGGCGCTACATTGGAGCGTACCCGTATTGTGACGGAACGTGCCATAGCTTATTTGGAAAAGAATCCTTATATAGAATATATTCAGAATGTGACGGGTAGCAGTCCGCGTGTCGGTAGTAATCAGGCTCGTTCTGAACTGACTGTGATTCTGAAACCATGGGAAGAACGGAAGAATACCAGCATCGAAAAAATTATGGATACGGTAGAGAAACACCTCAAAGAATATCCGGAATGTAAGGTCTACTTGTCTACTCCACCGGTAATACCGGGATTGGGTAGTTCCGGAGGTTTTGAGATGCAGTTGGAAGCTCGTGGAGAAGCGACTTTTGATAATTTGGTAGATGCCACCGATACCTTGATGTACTATGCTTCCAAACATAAAGAACTGACAGGATTGTCTTCTTCTTTACAGTCAGAAATTCCGCAACTATATTTTGATGTGGACCGGGATAAGGTGAAAATGTTGGGTGTACCTTTGGCAGATGTGTTCTCTACCATGAAAGCTTATACGGGTTCTGTGTATGTGAATGACTTTAATATGTTCAACCGTATATATAAGGTATATATCCAGGCGGAAGCTCCTTACCGTGAACATAAAGATAATATTAATCTATTCTTTGTAAAAGCGTCTAATGGGGCAATGGTACCGCTGACTTCTTTAGGCAATGCATCATATACCACAGGTCCGGGAAGTATCAAGCGTTTTAATATGTTTACTACTGCGGTAATTCGTGGAGCTGCTGCACCAGGATATAGTTCCGGACAAGCAATGGAGATCATGGAACAGATTGCCCGCGATCACCTACCTGATAATATCGGATTGGAATGGAGCGGACTTTCTTATCAGGAAAAGCAAGCTGGAGGTCAGACAGGTATGGTTATGGCACTGGTATTCTTGTTTGTATTCCTTTTCCTTGCTGCGCAATATGAAAGTTGGACAGTACCTATTGCTGTATTGCTTTCTTTGCCGGTAGCTGCATTGGGTGCCTATTTGGGTGTCTGGGTATGTGGATTGGAAAATGATGTTTATTTCCAAATAGGCTTAGTAATGCTGGTGGGATTGGCGGCTAAGAACGCTATTTTGATTGTAGAATTTGCCAAAGTGCAGGTGGATAAGGGAGAAGATTTGATTCAATCTGCTATTTATGCGGCAAGATTACGTTTTCGTCCGATTCTGATGACTTCGCTTGCATTTGTGCTTGGTATGCTTCCAATGGTATTGGCAAGCGGTCCTGGTTCGGCAAGCCGCCAGGCGATTGGTACGGGAGTATTCTTCGGAATGATATTTGCTATTGTATTTGGCATCATTCTCGTGCCTTTCTTCTTTGTAATGGTGTATAAAACAAAGTCGAAAATTTTAAAACATAAGAAATAATGAAACGAAAGAAACTATATATGGCTATCTTATTATTTGCAGGAATATTAACTTCCTGCAAGGTAGGGAAAAGCTACGTTCGTCCTGACCTTCATTTACCTGATAGTTTGGCTCAACATCAGGATTCTGTCAGTTTCGGAGATCAGGACTGGAAAGATATTTATGCTGATTCCACTCTCTGTAGCCTTATTGACCGTGCTTTGGAGCATAATAAGGATATGTTGATAGCGGCTGCCCGTGTGAAGGAAATGGCTGCACAAAAACGAATCTCTACTGCAGCTTTGCTTCCGGATATAAAAGGAAAAGTAACAGCTGAACGTGAATTGGAAAATCATGGAGGGGATGCGTTTAAGAAAGCAGACACTTTTGAAGCCCAATTTCTTGTTTCATGGGAACTCGACCTTTGGGGAAATCTGCGTTGGGCGCGTTCGGCCAGTATTGCTGAATATCTGCAATCTATAGAGGCGCAACGTGCACTCCGGATGACGATTGTTGCCGAAGTAGCACAAGCTTACTATGAATTGGTAGCATTGGATACAGAGTTAGACATAGTTAAGCAAACATTGAAAGCTCGTGAAGAAGGTGTTCGTTTGGCACGTATCCGTTTTGCCGGAGGATTGACTTCCGAAACTTCCTATCGTCAGGCACAAGTGGAGTTGGCACGTACGGCTACTTTAGTTCCGGATTTAGAACGTAAGATTTCTCTTAAGGAAAACGATATTGCTTTTCTTGCAGGTGAATATCCTAACCGTATTGCCCGTTCCCGTTTGCTTCAGGAATTTAATTTTCCGGAAACACTTCCGGTTGGCTTGCCTTCCACTTTGTTGGAACGTCGTCCTGATATCCGTCAGGCAGAACAGAAATTGATCGCTGCCAATGCGAAAGTAGGAGTAGCCTATACGAATATGTTTCCGCGTCTTGCTCTGACCGGTGGTTTTGGTACGGAGAGTACTTCATTGTCAGAATTGTTGAAATCTCCGTATGCAGTAATGGAAGGGGCTTTGTTGACTCCTATCTTTGGTTGGGGAAAGAACCGTGCGGCATTGAAAGCGAAAAAAGCGGCTTTTGAAGGTGAGGTGCATAACTATGAGAAATCCGTGCTGACAGCTTTTAAAGAGACACGTAACGCAATTGTGAATTTTAACAAGATAAAAGAGGTGTACGAACTTCGTGCTAATTTGGAACGTTCGGCTAAGAGCTATATGGATCTGGCACAGCTCCAATATATTAATGGGGTTATTAACTATCTGGACGTATTGGATGCCCAACGTGGATACTTTGATGCACAAATTGGCTTAAGTAATGCTATTCGTGATGAGTTGATAGCCGTCGTACAGCTTTATAAAGCGCTTGGTGGAGGTTGGAAACAATAAGGAATCGTAAATAAAATTGTGCTTCCTCTTTTATAATTCACGGAAAAATGCGAAATTTGCAACGCTTTTCAAGTTTAAGAAGAAACTTACTAACACCTTTAAATAAAAAATTAAAGAAAATGACTAAAAGTGCATTGCAAATCGCAAGGGCTGCTTACCAGCCCAAACTTCCGAAAGCATTGGCATCAGGAGCCGTTAAAGCTGTAGCAGGTGCTGCTACTCAGTCTGTAGCCGATCAGGAAGCTATCAAAGCATTGTTCCCTAACACGTACGGAATGCCGTTGATTACATTCGAAGCTGGTGAAGCTGTAACTCTTCCTGCTATGAACGTGGGTGTCATCCTTTCTGGTGGACAAGCTCCCGGTGGGCACAATGTAATCTCCGGTTTATTTGACGGTATCAAGAAATTGAACCCGGATAATAAATTGTATGGTTTCATTTTAGGTCCTGGTGGTCTGGTAGACCACAACTATATGGAATTGACTGCTGACATTATCGATGAATACCGCAATACAGGTGGTTTTGATATCATCGGTTCAGGTCGTACGAAATTGGAAACTGAAAGCCAATTTGAAAAAGGATTTGAAATTATCAAAGAACTGGGCATTAAAGCATTGGTTATCATTGGTGGTGATGATTCTAATACAAATGCTTGTGTGTTGGCTGAATACTATGCTGCTAAGAAATACGGTGTACAGGTAATTGGTTGCCCGAAAACTATCGATGGAGACTTGAAGAACGATATGATTGAAACTTCTTTCGGTTTTGATACTGCTTGTAAGACTTATGCGGAAGTAATCGGTAACATTCAACGTGACTGTAACTCTGCCCGCAAATATTGGCATTTCATCAAATTGATGGGGCGTTCGGCTTCTCACATCGCGCTGGAATGTGCTTTGCAGGTACAACCTAACGTATGTATCGTTTCTGAAGAAGTAGAAGCAAAAGATATGTCTTTGGATGATGTAGTGACTTATATCGCTAAAGTGGTAGCAGATCGTGCTGCACAGGGACATAATTTCGGTACAGTATTGATTCCGGAAGGATTGGTCGAATTCATCCCGGCTATGAAACGTCTGATTGCTGAATTGAACGACTTCCTGGCTGCTAACGCAGAAGAGTTTGCTCAAATTAAGAAATCTCACCAACGTGATTATATCATTCGTAAACTTTCTCCGGAAAACTCTGCTATCTATGCAAGTCTGCCGGAAGGTGTTGCACGTCAGTTGACTTTGGATCGTGACCCGCACGGAAACGTTCAGGTATCATTGATTGAAACTGAAAAACTGTTGTCCGAAATGGTAGCTACTAAATTGGCTGCATGGAAAGAAGAAGGTAAGTATGTTGGTAAGTTTGCTGCTCAGCACCACTTCTTCGGTTACGAAGGCCGTTGCGCTGCTCCATCAAACTTCGACGCTGACTACTGCTACTCTTTGGGTTACACAGCTTCTATGTTGATTGCTAACGGTAAGACCGGTTATATGTCTTCTGTACGTAACACAACTGCTCCTGCTGCCGAATGGATTGCTGGTGGTGTACCTATCACAATGATGATGAATATGGAACGTCGTCACGGTGAAATGAAACCGGTTATTCAGAAAGCATTGGTGAAACTGGATGGTGCTCCTTTCAAGGCATTCGCTGCACAACGTGATCGTTGGGCTATCGAAACGGATTATGTATATCCGGGACCAATCCAGTACTTTGGTCCTACTGAAGTTTGCGATCAGGCAACTAAGACTTTACAGCTGGAACAAGGTAAGTAAACGATAAACATGAAGCGGTGAACAGTAAATGCCATGCAGAATGTATGGTTGCTGTTCGCCGCTTTTTTTTCATTTGTCACCAATCACTAATTTTTAATCACTAAGACACTTGCCGTCACGTAATAATCCGATAGCTGCCGTTCAAAAGAAGAATGCTGCTTCCACCACTAGAAAAAAAAGAACTGTTTCTTCTTCCAAATCTCCCCATGCTTCGAAAAAAGTACAGGGGAAGTACGGACGTGCTATGCCTATCTGGTTGCGTAATATTCTGACAGTGATGATTGTCGGTTGTTTTTCTGCTGTCTTCTACTATTTTTTCATTCGTCCTTATGCCTATCGTTGGAAACCTTGTAACGGTTTAAAGGAGTATGGAGTTTGTATTCCTTCCGGATATGATATTCATGGTATTGATATATCTCATTATCAAGGAAAAATTGACTGGGAGAGACTTCAGCGGAACCAGCAAGCGGCTACTCCTTTACACTTTGTCTTTATGAAAGCGACAGAAGGGGGGGACCATAACGATACTACATTTGAGGTGAATTTTGCCAATGCTCGTAATCATGGCTTTATTCGTGGGGCTTATCATTTCTATATCCCTGGTACGGATGCTTTGAAACAAGCTGACTTTTTTATTCGTACGGTAAAACTGGATACCGGTGACTTACCTCCCGTGCTTGATGTGGAAGTGACCGGAAGAAAGGAAAAACAAGAACTGCAACAAGGTTTGAAGCGCTGGTTGGACCGCGTAGAATCACATTATGGGGTGAAGCCCATTCTTTATACTTCTTATAAATTTAAAACCCGTTATCTGGATGATTCCATTTTCAATGCTTACCCTTATTGGATTGCACATTATTATGTGGATTCGGTGAAATATCAGGGTAAATGGAATTTCTGGCAACACACTGATGTCGGGAATGTACCCGGCATTAAGGAAGATGTAGACCTGAATGTATTTAACGGTACATTGGAGGACCTCAAAAAACTGACAATTAAATAGCGGGCATTATTTTTCTGAACAACTAATTTCTTCTTTCATTTGTTATAATCGTATTATTATTAAAAAGATATACGATTATGAATTTTGATATAGCTATTATTGGGGGTGGCCCTGCCGGATATACGGCCGCCGAACGGGCAGGGGCGAACGGACTGAAAGCCGTTCTTTTCGAGAAAAAAGCAATAGGTGGGGTGTGCTTGAATGAAGGGTGTATTCCTACTAAAACTCTGTTATATTCTGCTAAAATTCTGGATAGCATTAAGAATGCTTCCAAGTATGGCGTGTTTGCCGAATCCCCTTCCTTTGATTTATCTAAAATTATGAGCCGCAAAGATAAAACGGTGAAAATGCTGACGGGTGGTGTGAAAATGACTGTCAATTCTTACGGGGTTACGATTGTGGAGAAAGAAGCTTTTGTAGAAGGGGAAGAAAATGGGTTGATTCGCATTGTTTGTGACGGAGAGGCGTATTTTGTAAAGTATCTGCTGGTATGTACCGGCTCCGATACAGTGATTCCTCCGATACCGGGATTGGCGGAAGTTGATTACTGGACCTCCAAAGAGGCATTGGAGATAAAAGAACTACCTAAAACGTTAGTAATTATCGGTGGGGGAGTAATTGGAATGGAATTTGCTTCTTTCTTTAACAGTATGGGAGTGAAGGTACATATCGTGGAAATGATGCCTGAAATATTGGGAGTCATGGATAAGGAAACCAGTGGTATGCTTCGTACGGAATATACAAAGCGGGGAGTTTCTTTCTATCTGGATACTAAAGTAGTGGAAGTGAAACCTGATAGGGTCGTGATTGAAAAGGGAGGCAAGGCTTCTGCGATTGAAACGGATAAAATACTGCTTAGTGTAGGACGTAAGGCAAATTTATCCAACGTAGGATTAGAACAATTGAATATAGAGCTACATCGGAATGGAGTGAAAGTAGATGAACATTTACTGACTACTCATCCTAGGGTATATGCTTGCGGAGATATTACAGGATATTCTTTATTAGCACATACCGCCATTCGTGAAGCAGAAGTTGCTATCAATCATATATTGGGAGTAGAAGATCGGATGAACTACGACTGTGTGCCGGGAATTGTTTATACGAATCCCGAAATGGCAGGAGTAGGTAAGACTGAGGAAGAACTGATAAAACTCGGACTCCCTTATCGTGTTACGAAACTACCAATGGCTTATTCCGGACGATTCGTTGCGGAGAATGAGCAAGGGAACGGTCTCTGTAAATTGATTCAAGATGAAGAGGGCAAAATCATCGGCTGCCACATGCTGGGAAATCCGGCGTCGGAGTTGATTGTCATAGCAGGCATTGCTATTCAGAGAGGATATACGCTGGAAGAATTTCAGAAGACCGTATTTCCGCATCCGACGGTTGGAGAGATTTATCACGAAGTAATGTTTTAATCCCTTATCTTCGAGACCTATGATTCGATGTATATACAGTCCTTATACTGATATTTATTTCCATTTAGCGGCAGAAGAGTATTTGCTGAAGCAGGGAACGGAGGATGTTTTTATGCTTTGGCAGAGCGTTCCTTCTGTTGTGATAGGGAAACATCAGCGTCTTCGGTCGGAAGTTGACAAGGAATGGGCGAAACAGCACCGGATAGCTATTGCCCGTCGCTTCTCGGGAGGAGGGGCAGTATATCACGATTTGGGTAATGTCAATTTTACTTTTATAGAAACAGTTTCGCGTTTGCCTGAATTTGTTCATTATCTTCAGCGAACGTTAGACTTTCTGTCATTCATCGGTATAGAAGCTAAAGGAGATGAACGGCTGGGTATCTATCTGAATGGATTGAAAATATCGGGGAGTGCACAGTGTGTACATAAAGACAGAGTATTATATCATTGCACACTGCTTTATGATACAGACCTCACGATATTAAATAAGGTATTGAATCCGGATGTGATAGCTCATGACGGCACTTTGTCTTCCGTATATGCCGTTCCTTCCATTCGGAGTGAGGTTACTAATATCGGTAGATATTTGCCGGCGGGGAGTGTGGATGATTTCAAGGAAAATGCTTTTCAATATTTCAGTGAATCGCAATCCGTCAGTTCTTTCAGTGTAGAGGAGAAGGAAGCTGTCAACCGGCTTCGTTCGGAGAAGTACATTCGTGAAGAATGGATATGTAACCGTTGATGTCCGGTTAAAAATACTTTAACTTAAAACTTTCTATTTCAACGTATTGTTGTAATGTGTCAAGGTTGAATAATAAATTTACTGTCTATGTCAAGATTCGAAATAAAAATGCCTAAGTTGGGCGAGAGTATAACCGAAGGAACAATTGTTTCTTGGTCTGTAAAGGTAGGTGAGTCGGTTCAGGAAGACGATGTGCTTTTTGAAGTAAACACTGCCAAAGTGAGTGCGGAAATACCTTCTCCGGTAGCGGGGAAAGTAATGGAGATTTTGTGTAAAGAGGGAGATACGGTAGCGGTGGGCACTGTCGTTGCTGTTATTAATTTGGACGGTGACAGTGCTAGTGAACAGGAAACTTCCAATGAATCGAACTCCTCTCAGGAAACTACTAAAGAGAAATCCCATAATGAAGTGCCGAAACCGGGTGTTGCTGTCGAAGAACGTTGGTACTCTCCAGTGGTGATTCAATTGGCACGGGACGCTAAGATTCCGAAGGAAGAACTGGATACCCTGCAAGGGACTGGCTATGAAGGACGATTGAGCAAAAAAGATATAAAAGATTATATTGACAGGAAAAAGAGAGGGCTTGTTAGCGAGCCGAAACCGGCAACAATAGGCATAACTTCGACTGCAAATGCACCGTCGGCTATTATGCCTGCTGCTTCAGCGAGTCCAAAGTCATCTCCGGTACCTGCTGTACAATCTGTGGCTTCCACTGCTACACCTCAATCATCTGCCCCTATCAATACGTCCGGAGTAGAGATGAAAGAAATGGACCGTGTCCGTCGGATTATTGCCGACCACATGGTTATGTCAAAGAAAGTATCTCCACATGTTACGAATGTGCTGGAAGTGGATGTAACCAAGCTAGTCCGTTGGCGTGAAAAGAATAAGGATGTCTTCTTCCGTCACGAAGGAGTGAAGCTGACCTATATGCCTATGATTACGGAAGCGGTAGCGAAAGCGCTGGTAACTTATCCGCAGCTGAATGTATCGGTAGACGGATATAATATTCTTTTCAAGAAACACATCAATGTCGGTATCGCTGTTTCCTTGAATGACGGAAATCTGATTGTTCCGGTGGTGCATGATGCCGACCATTTGAATCTAAACGGATTGGCAGTCGCCATTGATTCATTGGCATTAAAAGCAAGAGATAACAAATTGATGCCGGAAGACATTGATGGCGGAACATTTACTATTACTAATTTCGGTACATTCAAGAGCTTATTCGGTACGCCGATTATAAATCAGCCTCAAGTAGCTATTCTGGGAGTGGGATACATTGAAAAGAAACCTGCTGTTGTGGAGACACCGGAAGGTGATACGATTGCTATTCGTCATAAGATGTATCTTTCCTTGTCTTACGATCATCGGGTGGTAGACGGTATGCTGGGTGGTAACTTCCTGCATTTCATAGCCGATTATCTGGAGAACTGGAAAGGTTGATTCAACTGATTGTTTCATTAATAAAGAGTTCATTAACTATGAAAAAGTATGATATAAAAAATACAGATATTGAAACCTTGAAGAAGTGGTATCATCTGATGACATTGGGACGTGCTCTGGATGAGAAAGCCCCTTCCTATTTGCTGCAATCGTTAGGTTGGTCTTACCATGCTCCTTATGCAGGACATGACGGAATCCAACTGGCTATTGGGCAGGTTTTTACTCTCGGCGAAGACTTTCTGTTCCCTTATTACCGGGATATGCTGACTGTGCTTTCTGCCGGAATGACTGCAGAAGAAATTATCCTGAATGGTATATCGAAAGCGACTGATCCCGGTAGTGGCGGGCGGCACATGTCTAATCACTTCGCAAAACCGAAATGGCACATCGAAAATATCTCGTCTGCTACGGGGACACATGACCTCCATGCGGCAGGTGTAGCCAGAGCTATGGTGTATTATGGTCATAAAGGAGTTGCCATAACTTCTCATGGAGAATCGGCTACTTCCGAAGGCTTTGTGTATGAAGCCATCAATGGCGCTAGTCTCGAGCGTCTTCCTGTGATTTTCGTAATACAGGATAATGGTTACGGTATCTCCGTCCCGAAATCCGAACAGACGGCCAATCGGAAAGTGGCAGAGAACTTCTCAGGTTTCAAGAACCTGAAAATTATCTATTGTAATGGAAAAGATGTATTTGACTCGATGAACGCTATGACCGAAGCTCGGGAATATGCCATAACCACTCGTAACCCGGTAATTGTACAAGCCAATTGCGTCCGTATCGGTTCCCACTCTAATTCGGATAAACATACCTTGTACAGGGATGAAAACGAACTGGAATATGTAAAAGAAGCTGACCCGTTGATGAAATTCCGCCGGATGTTGCTTCGCTATAAACGTTTGACGGAAGAAGAATTGCTGCAAATAGAGACTGATGCAAAGAAAGAATTATCAGCCGCTAATCGAAAGGCCTTGTCTGCTCCCGATCCTGATCCCAAGAGTATCTATGACTTTGTGATACCCGAACCTTATCAGCCTCAAAAGTATAAAGAAGGTATCCATCAGGCAGAAGGAGAGAAAACTTTTATGGTGAACGCCATTAACGAAACGTTGAAAGCCGAATTCCGTCATAACCCCGATACGTTTATCTGGGGACAGGATGTAGCAAACAAGGAAAAAGGCGGTGTGTTTAATGTGACTAAAGGTATGCAGCAGGAGTTTGGTGATGCACGTGTATTCAGCGCACCGATTGCGGAAGATTATATTGTGGGTACAGCTAACGGAATGAGCCGCTTTGACCCTAAAATCCATGTCGTGATAGAAGGGGCGGAATTTGCTGACTATTTCTGGCCTGCCGTAGAACAATATGTAGAATGTACACATGAGTATTGGCGTAGCAATGGAAAGTTTGCTCCGAACATAACTTTACGGCTAGCTTCCGGTGGTTATATTGGTGGGGGATTATACCATTCCCAAAATATAGAGGGAGCTTTGACAACTTTGCCCGGAGCACGAATTGTCTGTCCTTCCTTTGCTGATGATGCCGCCGGATTATTGCGGACCAGTATGCGTTCCAAGGGCTTTACATTGTTTCTCGAACCGAAAGCTTTGTATAACTCGGTGGAGGCAGCAGCCGTTGTACCGGAAGATTTTGAAGTTCCTTTCGGAAAGGCACGTATCCGTCGTGAAGGAACAGATTTGAGTATTATCACCTATGGCAACACTACCCATTTCTGTTTACACGCTGCCGAACGGCTGGAGAAAGAAGGTGGCTGGAAAGTAGAAGTCATTGATATTCGTTCTTTGATTCCGTTGGATAAAGAAACGATATTTGAATCAGTAAAGAAAACCAGTAAAGCATTGGTTGTTCACGAAGATAAAGTATTCTCCGGTTTCGGTGCGGAACTGGCGGCTATGATTGGAGGGGAGATGTTCCGCTATTTGGACGGTCCGGTAGAACGTGTCGGTTCTACATTTACTCCTGTCGGCTTTAATCCGATTCTGGAAAAAGAAATATTGCCGGATGAGGCTAAGATATACGAAGCTGCCAAGAATTTGTTGGAATATTAAATTGTACAGATTATGAAAAAGATAGGTTTATTTTATGCTACTAAGGCTGAAAGAACAAGCTGGGTAGCGGAGAAGATTCAGAAAGAGTTTGGAGAAGATAAGATAGAAGTAGTAGCGATTGAACAGGCATGGCAGAATGATTTTACAGCTTACGATTGTTTTATTGTTGGAGCTTCCACGTGGTTTGACGGTGAGCTGCCTACTTATTGGGATGAACTGTTACCGGAGCTTCGAACAATGGAACTGAAAGGAAAAAAGGTTGCTATTTTCGGTCTCGGAGATCAGATACGCTATCCTGAAAACTTTGCCGATGGTATTGGCTTGTTGGCGGAAGTTTTTGAAGGAGACGGGGCTACATTAGTCGGCTTCACTTCTTCTGAAGGTTATACTTTCGAACGTTCCAGAGCCTTACGAGGTAATCAGTGGTGCGGATTGGTGATTGATTTGGATAATCAGTCTGAACAGGCAAAGAAGAAAATCAAGGAATGGTGTGAGCAAGTAAAGAAGGAGTTCGCATAAATTTCTTTATATGTGACATCCCTATGTCCGACATTCCCATTTTGTTATATGTGATGTCCGGACATGGGGATATTGTTTTTTTAGGAAAAATCAGTTGGAGGGGATTAGCCTTGATAAATAAACTTTACCTCTGCCCAACGGTTCTTCTCTTTGTAATGTACAAAAGCCAGTCCGTTTTTTTCCGCTTCTTCACGGATAACAGCAATATCATCTACATAGAATCCACTCATATAAAGCTCTGAACCTGGATGCATGCAGGTAATGTACTGCTTCATGTCATTCAATAATATATTCCGGTTGATATTGGCGATGATAATGTCAAAAGGCCCTTTTCCGGTAAGTGATGAAGCATCTCCTTGTGAAACGTCGATTTCGTCTACATGATTCAGTTCAATGTTCTCGATAGAATTGCGTACACACCATTCATCGATGTCGATGGCTGTACAGGGGTGTGCCCCCCGCATACGTGCCAGGATAGCTAAAATAGAAGTCCCACAACCCATATCGAGCAAGGATTTATCTTTCAGTTCGTTGTCCAGTAATTCTTCGATGATGAGGCTTGTCGTTTCGTGATGTCCCGTACCGAAGGCCATTTGTGGGTTGATGACGATGTCATATTCCGCTTTGGGTACATTCTGGTGAAAAGTACTGTGGATTACACAGCGGTCTCCAATAATAATCGGTTGGAAGAAATTCTTTTCCCATTCCTCGTTCCAGTCCTTGTCTTCTGCTTCGGTAAATGTGTAGGTGATTTCCGTATCGGATAGAGGAAATTCGGCGATTACAGTTTTGATAGCGTTTTCATCACATACCGATTGTTGGATATATGCGGTCAGTCCGCCTTCGCATTCAACAAAACTCTCGAATCCCACTTCGCCTAGCACTGCAGTTAGTACGTCATTAACTGTTTCGGTACAAGGACTTGTATGGAACGTGAACTCAAAATACTTCATAGTTGTTTTATTTTCTGGTAAATAATATGCAAAGATACTACAAACCAAGTATAGAAAATCAAGTTTACTTGAATTTTATGCCAAGGTGCAATGTATCTTCTACTAAGATAGTTAGAAATAGGGATTTCCCTATTATCCTTTGGGGAAAATCTCCTTCGGACGAAAAATCTCTTCCTTATCTTTGTAATGTGAATAAGTTTAAGTAATTACATAAACCGAGATGATATGAAAAAGATTGTTTACTTCTTGCTATTTGCCTTGTGCCTACCGATAGGCTTGCTGGCACAAAGCGTTGATGACGACCTTTACTTCGTACCTTCCAAAGATAAACAGGAGAAGAAAGAAACTCCGGTTAAGAAGGAAACGAAACAACAGGTGACCAACATCTATACTTCACCGGGTACTACCGTAGTTGTTCAGGACCGTAAGGGAAAAACACGGGATGTGGATGAATATAATCGCCGTTACGATGCACGTGATAATGAGTTCGTAATGGACAATGATACCTTATATATAAAAGAAAAATCTAATCCGGATTTGGATGGAGAATGGGTGACCGGCGAATTTGACGGTACACAGGAAGATTATGAGTACGCAGAACGTATCATCCGTTTCCGTAATCCGCGTTTTGCTATTAGCATTAGCAGCCCGTTATATTGGGACGTAGTTTACGGACCGAATTCCTGGGACTGGAACGTATATACCGACGGCATGTATGCTTATGCATTCCCGACGTTCAGTAACCCGCTTTGGTGGGATTGGCGTTATGGTTCTTACGGCTGGGGTTGGAATTATGGCTGGGGCTGGAATCGTCCTTACTACTCTTGGGGATATTACCCGGGTTCCTGGGGCGGCTGGTATGGTGGCTACTGGGGTGGTTGGTATGGTGGTGGCTATTGGGGACATCATCACTATTGGCACGGCGGTCCTAGCTGGGGCTGGGGTGGTGGAAGCCATTGGGCACGCAACACTTATACGGGTCGCCGTTCATATGCTCCTAGTAGATATAGTTCTTCTACTTCTCGTCGTTCAGATTATGGTCGTTCGCAAGTACGTAGGACTACTAGCGTACCTTCTGGAGGTCGTGTCTCAACGGGGCGAGTAGTTGGTTCAAGAAGTGAATCCATACGTTCTGGAGTATCTACTCGTTCAGATGTATCCTCCTCAAGAAGAAGTACATATACCCGTCCAAGTAGTACTCGTAGTAGTGGGACAAGTACTCGCACCTCTACTCGTGCTAGTTCTTATAATAGTTCCCGCGGAAGTAGTGCTCGTAGTTCATCTACATATTCTCCTTCTTCAAGAAGATCCAGTTCGACATATAATAGAGGTAGTTCTGCTTCTCCATCACGTACTTATTCGAGGGAAAGCACTCGTAGTAACTATAATAGTAACCGTTCTTCTTTATCTTCTAGAAGTTATTCTCCAGCCAGCAGTAGCAGTTCTCGTTCAAGTGGCGGTAGTTATTCAGGTGGCGGTAGTTCGTCCCGTTCAGGAGGCGGTTCTTCTAGTAGGAGTAGTAGAAGATAATTAGAAGATAGTATTAATATGATTAATTTAGATTATGAAGAAGATTATAACAGTAATATATACTTTATCTTTTGTGATAGGAGCCGTTAGTGCACAATCTGTATATGATGGTGTCAAAATAGCAGATAAAGATTTGAATGGTACAGCTCGTTTTGTAGGAATGGGTGGTGCGATGGGGGCATTAGGTGGAGATATAACTACAATGGGGACAAATCCTGCTGGTATTGGTATCTATCGGAGTAATGATGTAATGACTTCATTTAGTTATTCAGCTTATGGAATGGAGAGTAAATATGAAGGTCAAAAATCAACTATAGATAAGAATAGATGGTCGTTTGATAATATAGGAGTTGTTTTTGCTACTAAAATAGGTAATCAGACTCCATTACGTTATGTAAATTTTGGATTTAATTATAAGCGTTCTAAATCTTTTTATAAAAATATGTCGATGTCGGGGATGATGGGAGTAGTTGAGAATCCTAGTAATCCGGGATCTCCATATTATGTTTCTCAAACTAATTCTATGGCTTTACAGGCAACTGATGCAGAACGATATGTTTGGGATAATTCTAGGCAGCACTTGGATTTTGATAATGCAAATAGGATATTCTCAGATCCTGATGCTGGATGGCTTGGGGCTTTGGGGTATCAAGGAGGTCTGACAGAAAGAGATCGGATTGATAATGAACCAGATTTATATGTTCCTTTTCTGCCGGTAGAGCCTTCTTCTGTTTTTAATTCAAGAGAAAAGGGGGGAATTGATCAGTATGATTTTAATGTATCTTTTAATATAAATGATCGTGTATATTTAGGATTGACCATTGGGGCCTATGATGTGGATTATGATAAATATTCTGGGTATGATGAATCATATAAAAGAGGAGAAGGTTATTCTCTTGAAAGTTATAACAATATCTCAGGTTCTGGGTTTGATGTAAAAATGGGATTAATCCTTCGTCCATTTGAATATTCTCCATTTCGTATAGGTTTTGCAGTGCATACCCCAACTTTCTATAAGTTAACATATTCTACGAGTGCAATAGTAACCAATGATTATAGAGATGCAAAAACTGATGAATTAAAACGTATAATTGTAGATACCTATGATTATGTAGGAGATATGAAGCGGGATTATCGATTGGTAACACCATGGAAATATAACGTTAGTTTAGGATATACTGTCGGAACTTCTTTAGCATTAGGTGCGGAATATGAATATGAAGATTATTCTACAATGAAATTTAAGTATTCAAGTAATGATGGCGGTGGGCAAAACTTGCGAAAGTTCAGTGGATAACAAAATAAAGAACG
>OOIG01001060.1_pt1 | contig 21412 bp, 17 predicted proteins | sample 1692091 | NCBI WGS metagenome assembly OOIG01 (sample SAMN06348188, study PRJEB24527) | human gut metagenome | biome: human gut; feature: ankylosing spondylitis patient; material: feces | host: Homo sapiens | place: China | collected 2015-10 | reverse complement strand
TTAGATTTAAGGTTAACAAAGGTTGGAGTTCAGCGGAACTCCTTTTTTTATGCCCATCACTTAAATAAAGACAGAAAGTTCATTTGAATGGACAATTTTATCACTACTTATTCCCTGAATAATTCTATTTTTGAGGTCAAGTAAAACAACCCTAATTCTAACTTTATCACATGAAAAAACAATTATTCTATTGCCTTCTTTCTTGCACATCGCTTTGCAGTATAACAGGTCATGCATTGGAAGTTTCCAAAACGTATGTTCCCAAAAAGAAAAGCATGTACCATAAAGAATGGATTGACTTCAACAAAAACGGCCGGAAAGATATTTACGAGGATCCTAAAGCGCCATTAAACGAACGAATTGAAGACTTGCTTTCCCAGATGACCGTGGAGGAAAAGACCTGCCAGATGGTCACGCTTTATGGGTATCAAAGAGTTTTAAAAGATTCATTGCCTACTCCCGACTGGAAAAACCAGTTATGGAAAGACGGTATCGGAGCTATCGATGAGCATCTGAATGCGTTCCGAGGATGGGGTGTTCCTCCAATGCAGAATGAACTAGTATGGCCGGCTTCGAATCATGCCTGGGCACTGAACGAAGTACAACGCTTTTTTGTAGAAGAAACGCGTCTGGGAATACCGGCTGACTTTACCAATGAAGGTATCCGGGGAGTAGAAAACTATATTGCAACCAATTTCCCAACCCAACTGGCACTCGGACACACCTGGAACAGGGAACTGATACGCCAGGTAGGCTACATCACAGGACGAGAGGCCCGCTTACTAGGGTACACTAACGTATACGCCCCCATCCTGGACGTAGGCCGTGACCAACGCTGGGGACGCTACGAAGAGGTTTATGGAGAAAGCCCTTATCTGGTAGCAGAACTGGGCATCGCCATGGGAAAGGGACTTCAAACCGACATGCAGGTAGCTTCTACGGCCAAACACTTCATCGCCTATAGCAATAATAAAGGTGCTCGCGAAGGATTTGCAAGAGTTGACCCGCAAATGTCATGGAGAGAGGTAGAAAACATACATGCCTATCCTTTTACAAGAGTAATCCAGGAGGCTGGTATCCTGGGAGTGATGAGTTCCTACAATGATTATGACGGATTTCCTATCCAAAGCAGTTACTACTGGCTGACACAACGTCTAAGGGGCACCATGGGATTTAGGGGTTATGTGGTATCCGACAGTGACGCGGTGGAATATCTCTACAGCAAGCACAAAACGGCAAAGGACATGAAAGAGGCAGTCCGCCAGAGTGTAGAAGCAGGACTTAACGTACGCTGTACGTTCCGTTCACCGGAATCATACGTACTCCCGTTGCGTGAGCTGATTCAGGAAGGAGGACTCAGTATGGAAACCATTGACAACCGGGTAAGAGATATCTTACGTGTCAAATTTCTGACAGGTCTGTTCGACACACCTTACCAGACAGACCTTGCTTTAGCTGATAAAGAAGTCAACAGCAAAGCACATCAACAAGTTGCCTTACAGGCTTCCCGCGAAGGACTCGTGCTGTTGAAAAATGCAAATAACCTGCTTCCTTTGGATAAATCACAAATCAAGCGTATTGCCGTATGTGGTCCGAATGCCGATGAAGCATCCTTTGCACTTACCCACTACGGCCCCGTAGCAGTAGAAGTAACTACCGTACTGGAAGGTATCAAACAACAGGTTAAGGAAGGTACAAAAGTAACCTATACCAAAGGATGTGACCTCGTAGATGCCAACTGGCCGGAATCGGAAATCATCTCTTATCCACTTACCGCAGAGGAAAAAACCGAAATTCAGAAAGCAGTCGATAATGTCAAAGAAAGTGACGTAGCTGTAGTAGTACTGGGAGGAGGCATCCGCACCTGTGGAGAAAATAAATCGCGTACCAGCCTGGATCTCCCCGGCCATCAGCAGCAACTTTTGGAGGCCATAGTAGCCACTGGAAAACCGGTGGTACTGGTACTGATTAACGGTCGTCCGCTCAGTATTAACTGGGCAGATAAATTTGTACCGGCCATTCTGGAGGCCTGGTACCCTGGTTCGCAAGGAGGAACAGCTATTGCCGAAGCTCTCTTCGGAGATTACAATCCGGGAGGCAAGCTGACTGTTACCTTCCCTAAAACCGTAGGTCAGATACCTTTTAACTTCCCGGCCAAGCCTGCTTCACAAGTAGACGGCGGACAAACACCTGGCATGAAGGGTAATCAATCGCGTATTAACGGCCCACTCTATCCGTTCGGATACGGACTGAGTTATACCACTTTTAAATACAGCAACTTACAACTCTCCTCTCCTGTCATTACCGATAAAGAGCCGGTAACCGTGACCTGTAAAATTAAAAATACCGGAACACGAAGCGGAGATGAAGTGGTACAGTTGTACACACGCGATGTCATCAGCAGCGTAACTACGTATGAAAAGAACTTGCGCGGCTTCGAACGCGTACACTTGGAGCCGGGTGAAACCAAAGAAGTCAGCTTCCAGCTACTTCCACGTGACTTCCAGCTACTCAACAAAGACAATCACTGGGTCGTAGAGCCTGGTATGTTCCAGATTATGATAGGAGCTTCTTCCGAAGACATCCGACTGAAAAAAGGACTTGAAATTCGAGCTTACGGACAAGCATCCGCCAATGAAATAATAGAATCGGACCCGCGTGACTTTATCAGTGCCAGCAAAAACAAGAGCCATATCCTTCATGTGGTTGACGGAGACTATTCCACTACCTGGAAAGGTGAAAAAGGAGAATACATATCCTTCGAACTGGCAGAGAACGCCAAAGTAGACCGTATCAATGTAGCCTGGAAGAATGCAGAAACCGGCACACACTACGAGATTCAGATTTCCAGCGGAGGCGGACAATTCCTTCCGGTACAACGCGGAGAAGTTACTCCCAATCAGGAAGAAACCATTCGGTTCAACAAGACAGGAGGCAGTGACCTGCGTATCCTGATAACTAATGGGAGTGCAGAAATTGCAGAAATCAAATTGCCGGAACTGAGAAAAGAGTAACTTTGTCTCGATGAAAGAAAATAACAAAATTCTATTGGGAATGAGTGGCGGCACCGACAGTTCGGTTGCCGCCCTTCTATTGCAAGATGCAGGCTACGAAGTGACCGGCATCACCTTTCGTTTTTATGAGAAAGATGGAAATACAGAATACCTGGACGATGCACGTGACCTATGCCGTACGCTAGGCATACCTCATCTGATTTACGATGCACGGAAAATGTTTCAGGAAAAAATCATACGCTATTTTATTCAGGAATATATGGCCGGACGTACTCCGGTACCTTGCACGCTCTGTAACAACTACCTGAAATGGCCCTTGCTGCAACAGGTAGCAGACGAAAAGGGTATTTACCATCTGGCTACCGGGCACTACGTCAACAAACAAAAAATAGATGGATACTGGTACATTACCTGCGGAAATGATGCAGATAAAGACCAGTCTTTCTTCTTATGGGGACTTCCACAATCCATTCTGGAGAGAATGTGCCTCCCTATGGGCGGACTGACCAAGACCCGTGTACGCGAAATCGCCGCTGCACGCGGATTTCTGAAAGCCGCCAAGAAGCGTGACAGCTTAGGTGTGTGTTTCTGCCCGATGGATTACCGTACCTTCCTGAAAACTCATGTACCCGAAGGAGAAATCAGTCCTGGGAACTTTTATGACGAGCAAGGACAGAAAATCGGGAAACATGAAGGCTATCCGTTTTACACCATCGGACAGCGAAGAGGATTGGGAATTCACCTGAACAAAGCGCTCTTTGTCAAGGAAATCATTCCGCAAGAAAATAAGGTAATTATCAGTGATAATCTGCAAGCACTGGAAAAAAATGAGATGTACCTCACACACTGGAACCTTATCAATCCCGATGTAGTGCTTGGACACGAAGATGTCATTGTCAAAATACGCTACCGGAAACAAGCCAACCGATGCACTGTCACCTTACTGGACGACCAGCGACTGCATATACAACTGCATGAGCCGCTGGCTTCTATTGCCAGCGGGCAGGCAGCTGCATTTTATCGGGATAATACCGTATTGGGAGGAGGGATTATTGAGTAATCAACAATCCTTCTCTCTGCATTTTTCAAAGAAATAATCTGTAAAGAAACGCGCGTTTCTCTTCATTGTTTCCCGTCCGTGTTCCTCACCCAATGCACTGTTCAGACAAGCATCCGGAAGCATATCGGCATCCTGCAAGGCACAACTCAAATCGTAAGGTATCACATTGGGATTCAAGATAAACATGGCAGCCTGCTTCTTGGCTGCTTCAGCATCATAGAATGTATTATCCGGTGAGGAAATACATTCACACAGTTGCATTTGAACATGTATGCCGGTATGTGGAGAAACCATCAGCACCAATCCGTGTGTGGCATCCATCTTCGGCAATTCTATTCCTTCTTTTTCCTTATATCCCAATTTCTGAGAAAGGAAATCCTGCACTTCTTCTTCTGATTTGCAAAACACAAATTGCTTGCCACCGGATGCTTCCATAAACTCATCGAATGTTTTCTTAATGCCCTCACGTGCGGCAATTCGCTGGTCAATCTCTTCCTTCACTTTCTCCTGGAAATCAGATACAACCAGCATACCGTCTTGCCACCAGTATCCTCCATACTGAACCAGCCGGCAACTTAATATGGTTACTCCTTCTTTACGACCTTTCAAGGAATCCATATTCAAAGAATCTTTCCGAATACCCAGCTGTTCTCCTTCTTTCTTTGACAAATCTTTTACAAACAGGAATTTTTCATCTTCTCCTTCATAAAGATACATTTCCTGTGGAAGAGCTTTTACTTCAGCCCACAAAGCTGTTTCAGGATGACTCTTTCCTATCAAAGCCAACCATTCGACTGATGTCAAGGAAAGTAAGTTCTTGCGTCCTTCAAACAGAATGTTCTGCTTTACATCGTACGACAAAATATGTGGATTGACATTCTGTCCCATTCGTGCAACCGTATCTACCACTCTCTGATATTCACCTCGGTTTTCAAAACCTACATAACTGCAGAAGTGGAACCACTCCAGCACACTACGATAACGCATGTAATCGTTTTCTCCAAAAGCCTCCCCATATAACATCGCATGCAACCGCTCATTCTCTGGAGCTACTTGAAACTCTTCCGACAAATAATCATAGATCTGATTAGCCAGTTCCTCAAAAACCGGATTTTCCGGATTCAATACGCCACCAGCCTGCTTCTCCATGCATTGAAGATAATGCCATAACAGAAACTGCAAATCCTCCAGATTCACTTCTCCCGGATAATAGTCTTTTTCTTTTTCCGAAGTCATAAAGGGAACAAGGCAGCCATACCGCTTACGGCATTCTTCAGAGAATGCTTGCCAGATTCCGGTCTGTGAAATCACATCCTGAAACCAGAGCGTCAAATAAATGGCAATTCCATGCACTGAATGTTCCGGATAACGTCCTCCGACAAAGTCCTTTAAACATGCAGCTATCTGATTGGCAACGTTTACATAGTACGTGTCTACTTCATCCTGGCGGTCGTATGGTTGAAATAACATCCACTCTTTTACATATATCTTTTTCATATTACATGAGATTTTAAGTTCTGGAGTGCAAATGTAAAATAATTATGAGAACAAGCAAGCTATCCCAAAGGGACTTATTTATTATTCACAAGTAATTCACAACCTGTTAATTTACACATCATGCTGATAATCAATAAAAAATTAGGATATCAACAATTATATTCACAAGTCTTTCAACAAGTAATTAACCGAGGTGTTTATATCCTATTCTCATAAAAAAATCCTGTCAAGGCTCCTTTTTAAAAGCCCTGACAGGATACTATCGCTATTCTTCAAATAAACTTACTCTTTCCGTTTTGCCTTCAATTCTTCGGCGGGCACCATGCGGTACAAACGATCGCTGGGACGGATACGGTCGGGCACTTTAAATGACACGTGCACACCCTTCTTCACCACATCCACCGGCTTCAAGTCTACACGAGCCTCGTCCAAGGTGACATACATGGCACCAGTAGTAGGACCGGTAATCAACAATTTATCGCCGACTTTAATTTCTGAGGCTTCGATCAGGAATTCAGCCACTCCGATATTAGAGAAGTACTTGATTCCACGTCCGGCATATACTTTACGCTCCGTTGCTTCCGAACCGTAGTTCTTGCTCCATTCACCCAAACGCTGTCCTAAATAATAGCCGTTCCAGAAACCACGATTGAATACTGTCTTCAGACGTTCATCCCAGTTGGCCACCTTTTCATCGGAGAATGTACCGTCAATGTACGACTGGATAGCTTCCTTGTAGCATTCTACTACTGTACGTACATACTCAGGTCCACGTGCACGACCCTCAATCTTGAATACCCGTACACCCGCTTCAATCATCTCGTCCATAAAATGAATGGTCTTCAAGTCTTTCGGCGACATGATGTACTGATTATCCACTTCCAGTTCAATGTCACTTTCCTTATCCTTTACCGTATATGCACGACGGCATACCTGCATGCAAGCTCCGCGATTGGCCGAAGCATTCAGCTCGTTCAGGCTCAGATAGCACTTTCCGGAAACGGCCATACACAAAGCTCCGTGGCAGAACATTTCGATACGAACCAATTCACCCATCGGCCCCTTGATTTGCTGTTCCTGAATGGCATCGTAAATCTTACGGACCTGTTTCAGGTTCAGTTCACGCGCCAGTACCACCACATCGGCAAAACGTGAATAAAATTTCAATGCTTCTGCGTTACTGATGTTCAACTGAGTAGAAAGGTGTACCTCCTGTCCCACTTCATTACAATAAGCCATTACTGCCACATCGGCCGCAATGACCGCACTGATACCTGCCTCTTTTGCCGCATCCACTATTTTACGCATCAAGGCAATATCCTCGTCGTAAATAATGGTGTTAATGGTCAGGTAACTCTTTACTCCATGTTCATCGCATATCTTGGCGATTTCACGCAAATCGTCTATAGTAAAAGTGCTCGCCGAACGCGCACGCATGTTCAAGCTTTCAATGCCGAAATAAATGGAATCGGCTCCGGCATGAAGGGCGGCCGCCAATGACTCGCGTGAGCCCACGGGCGCCATGATTTCAAAGTCTTTGATTGTATAACTCATTTCCGTGATTGTAATATTACGGTGCAAAGGTAGCGTTTTTTCAGGATATAATAAAATTTCACTACCTTTGCGCGACAATATCAAGGCAATGAAAATTAGAAACATAGATTTAGGAGAGAAGCCAGTATTACTGGCACCGATGGAAGACGTCACTGACCCTGCATTCCGCCTGATGTGCAAGCAGTTTGGTGCCGACATGGTGTACACGGAATTCGTATCGAGCGATGCCCTGATTCGTTCGGTAGGGAAGACCATGCTGAAACTGAACATCAGTGAAAAGGAACGTCCGGTAGCCATCCAGATTTACGGAAAGGATACGGATACCATGGTGGAAGCAGCCCGCATCGTAGAACAGGCCAAGCCTGATATATTAGACCTGAACTTCGGTTGCCCGGTGAAGCGGGTGGCAGGAAAAGGAGCCGGCTCCGGCATGCTGCAGAACGTACCTAAGATGCTCGAAATAACCCGTGCGGTAGTAGATGCCGTAAAGATTCCGGTTACCGTGAAAACCCGTTTAGGATGGGATGCAGAACACAAGATTATCGTAGAACTGGCGGAACAATTACAGGACTGCGGAATTGAAGCCCTGACCATCCACGGACGTACCCGTGCACAGATGTATACCGGTGAAGCCGACTGGACTCTGATTGGAGAAGTCAAGAAGAATCCGAGAATGCGTATTCCCATTATCGGGAACGGTGACATCACTACTCCACAACGTGCCAAAGAGTGTTTTGAACAATATGGAGTAGATGCCATCATGATTGGACGAGCCAGTTTCGGACGTCCCTGGATTTTCAAGGAAGTAAAACATTATTTGGAAACAGGTGAAGAGTTGCCACCTCTTTCTTTCAAATGGCGGATGGATGTATTGCGTCAGGAAGTGCTCGACAGCGTAAACCTGCTGGATGAACGCAGAGGTATCCTGCACGTACGCCGTCACTTAGCCGCATCCCCACTCTTCAAAGGGATTCCAAATTTCAAGGACACACGCATTGCCATGCTTCGCGCAGAAACATTAAATGAACTGAATGGTATATTAGACCATATAGAAGCTACTTTCGGTAAGGAGTAATCCTTACCGATTTTTTAATACATCCGTTTAAAGACCGGAGAAATAAACCAGCGCTTATACATCAGCGTGGCCAGCTGATAGACGAAGAAAGCGGTAATAAGTCCTACCAGCGAATCAATCAGGTAGTGCGCCTGAATATACACTGTGGCACAGCACAGCAACACATAGAACGGGAACAGAATGTAGGCCAATTTCCGGTTCACACGCCAGGCCATAATCATCACAATCGTAGAGATTCCCACATGTGAACTGGGGAAAGCAGCCGTAGGACGTTCACCTACTTCCTGTGAAGCTTCTACCAGATTATAGAAGAATCCGTGTTCATATCCCGGACCAGGAAGCAAGAAAGTATTGTCATTAAAATAATCTCCTATTGCCGGAAAATCACAAGCGTTCACTTTATCCATTCCAATGGCCGGGAAATAGAATTGCGGTCCGGCCACCGGCACCAAAATGTAAAACAAATAGTAAATGAAGAAAGAAGTGACCAGTACGAAGCAAATTTTCTCAAACCATTCAAAACGGGTCAGGAAATAATATACCACCACAATCAGCATCATGGGATAGTAAAAGAAATACCCCATATTGAAAGGCTCACTGAACCACATGGAAGGACACAGCTTGCTAAATTCCACCGAAGGCTGGCAATGAAAAATAGCCTGCTCAGCGGAAGCAAACACGTAATCCAGATTCGGAAACAAGCGGTTAAATTCAAACGTATCCGGATACCAGTATGCCAGCAGTGACATTTGCACGACCATACGGATAAAAGCCGTCAAACGACAGGGGAATGCCTGATACAAATATATCAGTACGAACGTCAGGACCACAATGCCCAGACGCTCCAGCAACATCATCCCGGGATGATCCATCCGGGGATACAAAAGCAAAATCAAAATAGTGGTCAGTGCATTGTAAATCAAACTAATGCTTTCTACAGCAAACAAGCCCTTTCCACTTTCTACTCGTTCAAATAACTTCAGTTCTATAGCCATCCTTCTTTTTTATACCAGGCAATGATTTCTTTTACTCCTCTTTCCAACGGATATTCGGGAACATATCCTAATTCCTTTTCCAGCGGTGAGATGTCGCACCGCCAGTTGCGCTGTTTCATAATACGGTATTTATCACAGTTCAATGTACTCGTCTTACGGAGTATTCGTCCTACATTCTCTGCCACAAAGGAAATGGCTTTCAAAAGAAACAACGGACAGACGAAACGAAGCATCCACGGATTTCCCAATTCCTTCCGAATCAAGTCGGAAAACGTATGACTACTGTATACCTTTCCGTCGCTTACAAAATAAGCGCGGCCTGTGACATTTTTTTCAATAGCCAGATAAATGGCCTGTACCAAGTCCTTCACAAACACAAACGTAATATCCTGACGTTTGAAACCTGCTGCAAAATCCACATGCTGTTGCACGGACTTCGCCATCAGGAAATAATCGCGTTCCCGTGGACCGTAAACTCCCGTCGGACGGAAAATCACATACGAGAAATTGGTGAGGGATTTCAAATATTCCTCGGTATGCAGTTTACTCAGTCCATACGCCGTATTAGGTCGGGGAGTGTCCGTTTCACAAATGGATGAATAGTCTTTTTCCCGAATCGGTCCAAATATACTTAACGAACTTATGTAAATAAAGTTCACGGGAAGCATGTCTAATCGCTTCAGGGTCTCAATAAAATGTCGGGTAGCCCAGTAATTCCCGATTTCAAAATCGGCCTTGTCCAGGCATTTGGTCACCCCTGCACAATGAATAATGTAATCCCATTTCCCATGCTGGCGTTTCTGTTCCTCCAACTGACTGGCCAGACGGTCGGAATCAGTAAAATCCAGTACGGCAAAATGGATACGTGAATCCTGCAAATATTTCCGGCTGCTGCTCTTCCGCACACCGGCCCACACCTGCATGCCTCGTTCCAGCGCACCTTCCACTAAAAAGCTTCCGATGAATCCACTGGCACCGGTGACTAATATTTTTTTCTCCATAAACTTATTTTTCCGGTTCTACATGGATACTGATATAGGTATCCTCTCCAAAAGTATCCCGCAACTTCTGCTCAATGGCAGTAGCCTTTTCATGTGCCTCATGCAGCGAGATACTTCCGTCCATCCGCACGTGCATGTCTATCGCATAATGACTTCCAATACGGCGGGTACGCAAATGATGCGGCTGCGACACACCGTCCAGTGATAATACCGTCTGCGTAATTTCCTGCTCTATATCATCGGGCAACGAGCGTTCCAATAATTCATCAATACAAGCCTTCAGCTGCTTCACGGCCACCTGCACAATAAAGAAACTGACAATCACTGCCGCCAGAGGGTCGAGCACACGCCAGCTTTCTCCCAACAGGATAGCTCCTCCAATACCTACGGCCGTACCGATAGAAGAAAATGCATCGCTGCGGTGATGCCAAGCATTGGCTATCACGGCCGGACTATTACAGCGTTTTCCCACCAGACGGGTGTAATGAAACAAGATTTCTTTCGATACTACGGATACAATGGCAGCGGCCAGTGCAATCCAGCCGGGCGACTGTAATGCCTCTCCTTTTGCAAAACTGATGATTGATTCTATTCCACTCCAGCAAATTCCTACGCCTACAGCCAGCAAAGCCGCTCCAATCAACAGCGTAGCCAGTGTTTCATACTTTCCATGTCCGTAATCATGTCCCTTATCTTCCGGTTTGCTGGAAATACGCACAAACACGATGACAATCAAGTCCGTTATCAAATCCGACAAAGAATGCACTGCATCGGCAATCATCGCCGCACTCTTACCCCAGAAGCCTGCCGCAAACTTACAGGCCACCAGCAGAATATTGACCAGACTACCCACCAGGGTTACCTTGTAAATCTCACGTTCACGAACGGATGTTCCAATCTCATTCATATCTTACTTTTGTAAAAAGAATGTGGCAAAGATAATAGTTTTTCAGCATCTTAACAGAAAAAACCACGTTTATTCCCCGGAAATCACTTTCTTTGTATAAAGATAATCTTACCAACAGCAGAGAGCTGTTGATTTAAAACAAAACAACATGGCTAAAAAGAAAAAAGAAAAGAAAGGCGGAAAGCACCTGAAGAAAAAAGAGCTCGTAGAGATACTGCTCAACTATTTCCGTACAAAGCCGAATGAAGCATTCAGCCTCAAGCAGTTGTTCCAAGCTCTAAAACTTACAACCCATCCGGGAAAAATGCTCTGCATCGATGTAGTGGAAGAAATGTTGGAAGACAACTTCCTGATTGAAATCGAAAAAGGGCGCTATAAAATCAATGACAAAGGACAGATTCTGACCGGAACCTTCGTACGTAAAAGCAATGGAAAGAACTCGTTTGTTCCTGAAGAGGGAGGAGAACCCATTTTCATTGCGGAACGTAACTCTGCTCATGCAATGAACAATGACAAGGTGAAAGTTGCCTTGTGTGCCAAACGTAAAAAGCATCAGCTGGAAGCACAGGTAATCGAGATTCTGGAACACGCCAACGAAACCTTTGTCGGTGTATTGAAAGTCAGCAAGAATTATGCGTTCCTGCTTACGGAGACCAGTACTCTGGCTAACGACATCTTTATCCCGAAAGACAAGCTGAAAGGCGGAAAGAACGGTGATAAGGCTATTGTCCGCATTACCGAATGGCCGGAAGAAGCAAAAAATCCGTTTGGCGAAGTGATCGACATCCTCGGAAAAGCGGGTGACAACACCACTGAAATGCACGCTATTCTAGCTGAATACGGATTGCCGTACGTATATCCGCAAGCAGTAGAAGCTGCAGCAGAGAAACTGTCGGCCGACATCACGCCAGAAGATTATGCCGAACGCGAAGATTTCCGCGATGTCGTGACGTTCACCATCGACCCGAAAGATGCCAAAGACTTTGACGATGCGTTATCCATCCGCACCCTGAAACCCGGTTTATGGGAAGTGGGTGTGCATATTGCGGACGTATCACACTATGTAAAAGAAGGAAGCATCATCGACAAGGAAGCAGCCAAACGTGCCACCTCTGTCTATCTGGTAGACCGTACTATCCCGATGCTACCGGAACGTTTGTGCAACTTTATCTGCTCCCTGCGTCCTGATGAAGAAAAACTGGCTTACTCTGTCATTTTCGAAATGAATGAAAAGGCGGAAGTGAAAAACTACCGCATCCGTCATACGGTAATCAAATCCAACCGTCGGTTCACGTACGAAGAAGCACAGCAAATCATTGAAACAGGGGAAGGTGACTACAAGGAAGAGGTACTTCAACTGAATCGTCTGGCACAGATTCTGCGAGAAAAACGAATGGCCGCCGGCTCTATCAACTTTGACCGCTGTGAGGTAAAATTTGAAATTGACGAGACGGGTAAACCGCTCAGCGTATACTTCAAGGTGTCTAAAGAAGCCAACAAGCTGATTGAAGAATTCATGCTGTTAGCCAACAAGACGGTGGCAGAATACGTAGGAAAAGTTCCTAAGAACAAAAAACCGAAGGTACTTCCTTATCGTATCCACGACCTGCCCGACCCTGACAAGCTGGATAACCTGAATCAGTTTATCGCCCGCTTCGGTTACAAAATCCGTACAGGAGGTAGCAAAGCTGAAGTATCCAAGTCTATCAATCATTTGTTAGGCGAAATTGAAGGAAAGAAAGAACAGAATCTGATAGAAACAGTGTCTTTACGCGCCATGCAGAAAGCACGCTATTCGATTTATAACATCGGACACTACGGACTGGCATTCGATTACTACACGCACTTCACCTCTCCTATCCGCCGTTATCCGGACTTGATGGTACACCGTCTGCTTACCCGTTACCTGGCAGGAGGACGAAGCGCACAAGCCGACAAGTATGAAACTCTCTGCGAACACAGTTCGGCAATGGAGCAGACTGCAGCCAGTGCAGAACGCGCATCCGTGAAATACAAACAGGTGGAATTTATGGGTGAACGTATCGGAGAAGTGTACGATGGTGTAATTTCCGGTGTCACAGAATGGGGACTCTACGTGGAAATCAACGAAAACAAGTGCGAGGGCATGATTGCCATGCGCGACTTGGGCAACGATTTCTATGAGTTCGACGAAAAGAACTACTGCCTCATCGGACGTCGTCATCACCAGAAATTCAGTCTTGGCGACCCGATTAAGATTAAGGTAGCCCGTGCTAACCTGGCTAAGAAACAGCTGGATTTCGTATTGGCTGAAGCTTAACCAACCACGTTATAAACAAATTATTTCCCCGCTTCTTTTTAGAAAACAAAAACTTTCTACAAAGAAGCGGGGATTTTTATTATTTCACCCTGCGGTTCAACTGGTTATTCGCTTTCTCCGGACGGGACTTTCCCACCCGTTTTCCACTTGTCTTTTTCTTATTGCTCTGTTTTGCCTTGAAAGCAAACGGATTTTTCTTGTTTACTACCATACCATTCTGATTTTTCTACAAAAATAAGATTTTATTGGATTCATCACAAAATATAGTTACTTTTGCCAATTATCAAAAAGAAATGCTCATGAGCCCAATTGATTACACACATATACTGACAAAGGCTGTTGACGAACTTTCCGACAGCCAATCTTACCGTGGGCTGTTCCATCAGCACAGAGAAGGTGAGCCGCTTCCCTCCGGAAAATCACTGGAACGCATCGTAGAACTGTCACGTGCCATCTTGTTCCCCGGCTACTTTGGCAATTCTACCATCAACAGCCAGACCATCAATTACCACATTGGTGTCAATATTGAAGAACTGTTCTCTCTGCTTATTGAACAGATACAGGCCGGACTGTGCTTCGGAGTGGAAAACTCAGGCCAGTGTGACTGTCAGTCACCTTGCCGTGCCACGGCTACTCAATTAGCGGCTGAGTTTATCAGCCGTCTGCCGGAAATCCGCCGGATTTTGGCTACCGATGTAGAAGCTGCATACTACGGTGACCCGGCTGCCACCTGCTTTGGTGAAATCATCTGCTGTTACCCCGTCATTCGTGCAGTGACCAACTACCGGATTGCCCACGAACTTCACCGGCTCAATGTACCTCTCATTCCGCGTATCATCACGGAAATGGCTCACTCTGAAACCGGAATCGACATCCATCCGGGTGCGCAAATCGGACATCATTTTACCATTGACCACGGTACGGGTGTCGTAATCGGTGCGACCTGCATCATCGGCAATCACGTGAAACTATACCAGGGTGTTACATTGGGGGCCAAGAGTTTCCCTTGCGACGAACAGGGAAACCCCATCAAGGGTATTCCACGCCACCCGATACTGGAAGACAATGTGATTGTCTACTCCAATGCCACCATTTTAGGACGCATCACCATCGGTGAAGGAGCTACCATTGGAGGTAACATCTGGGTGACGGAAAGTGTACCTGCCGGTGCCCGCATCGTACAGCGAAAAAGCAAGGAAAATTAAGGAAAAATTACCCATTCAAAAACGCACTTACGTTTACTTCAAAACACAAGGACGTTTGAAACCAAACGCAAGTACATTTCATCTTAAACGCCTTTGCGTTTCAATCCAAACGTAAAGGCGTTTTTTTGCCAGGAAGGAGTCTTCAAAAAAATAACGTCCGCAGTCCCGGAAAATTCACCGGAAACTGCGGACGTTTTTGTATATAAAATAATATGAATGCTTAGAAAGCCTTATGGTAGAGTGCTTCAATGTCTTCTACTGAAGTCGGACGCGGATTACCTCCGGTGCAGACATCATTGAATGCATCGATAGCCAACTGATGCAAGTCTTCTTCCTTCACACCGATTTCATGCAACTTCTGCGGAATACCGATGCTCAAAGAAAGCTGGCGAACAGCTTCTACCGCAGCTTTTACACCTTCTGCTTCGCTCATGCCGGTAGTATCCACTCCCATTGCTTTGGCAATATCCAGGTATTTCGGTGCGGCAGGAGATTCGGCATTGTATTCCATGACGTAAGGCAACAGCAATGCATTGGCTACGCCGTGCGGAGTGTCATAGTGCGCACCAAGAGGATGAGCCATAGAGTGAACGATTCCCAGACCTACGTTGCTGAATCCCATTCCGGCAATATACTGTGCCTGCGACATGGCTTCACGAGCTACTGGATCACTGCCATTGTCTACAGCAGCCTTCAGGTTCTTGGCAATCATCTCAATGGCCTTCAGTTCAAACATATCTGACATCACCCAAGCTCCCGGAGTAATGTAGCTTTCAATGGCATGTGTCAGGGCATCCATACCTGTAGCCGCAGTCAGGCCCTTCGGCATAGAATACATCAGTTCAGGGTCTACGATAGCTACCGACGGAATATCGTTCGGGTCTACACATACCATTTTCTTGGTAGCAGCCTCATCAATAATCACATAGTTGATGGTTACCTCAGCTGCAGTTCCCGCAGTAGTAGGCAGAGCAAAAGTCGGCACTGCTTTATGATGCGTATTTGCTACCCCTTCCAATGAACGCACATCGGCAAATTCCGGATTGTTTACTACGATACCGATACCTTTAGCCGTATCAATAGAAGAACCGCCACCCAATGCGACGATAAAATCGGCACCGGAAGCCTTGAAAGCTGCCACACCGTTCTGCACATTGGCAATGGTAGGATTAGCTTTTACATCACTGTATATTTCGTAAGGAATACCTGCCTTTTCGAACACTTCCACCACCTTGTCGGCTACGTGAAAACGAATCAGGTCCTTGTCAGTTACAAAAAAAGCTTTCTTGAAACCTCTACGGCCTGCTTCTGTAGCGATAGCTTCGCGACATCCGGCACCAAAGTAAGAGGTTTCGTTCAAAATCATTCTGTACATAATTTCATGGTTTTAAAAGGTTAGATTTTTATTTATTTCGGAAGATGGAACACGTCCGTCAGTTCCTGCATTTGTTCTTTCGTCATACCGTCCGGCTCAAATCCCATGCAACGGGCATTGATGTAAATCTGGGCAGCCTTGGTCAGCACGTCAATCTGGTCGAACGCATCCATTACGTCGGTACCTACGGCAAATACACCGTGTTTTTCCCACATTACCACATCATAATCGTCCAGTTCCTTCAGTGTAGCATCTGCCAGTTCTACTGAGCTCGGCATCTTATAAGGCACGATACCCAATCCACGCGGACAGAATGCCTTTGTTTCTGGAATCATGCTCCACAACAGATAAGTCAGCACATCCTTTTCCAGGAACTTCGGAGTATGGCTCATTGCCACCAGTTCGATGGGGTGTGTATGTACGGTAGCCTTTTTCTGGGCACCTTCCGCAATCAGCGTATTGTGAACAGTCAGGTGAGAAGCCACTTCCGAAGTCGGCATCACCGGCTGGTCAGCGATAATGACATAGCTGGCACAATCGTCGCAGATACGAATCACAGAACCGTTTTCCATCGGCCAGCGAGCCAGGTCGCGCATACGTTTCTGTGTACCTTTGCAGAAGAAGTAACAGCCTTTCAGATGCGGTAATACCGCTCCAATCTGTTTCGGTTCACTGATAGCCGGCATCTGACGGATTTCATCGTCTACAAACTCTGTTACATTGATGGTGATATTTCCACCGTTGCGTTCAGCCCATCCTTTTTGCCACAAATATCCGGCCACTTCGGCCACTTTATTGATTTCACGGGCCAAATCCGGACGTCCTTCAAGAATTGATTTCATTATATTATGTATTTAAATTTGATTTTTTATTTCAACAGCTGCGGAAGGAAAGAAGATACAATCAGGACAATCAGCCCCAATACCAGTACCCAGATGGTCTTGGAAGAACATCCTTTCCATTCCTTCAAAATAATTCCCCACACATTCGAGAATGTCACGTTCAGCGACATCAGGATACACCAGGAGAACGTAAGCAGTACCGGTGAAGCTACCAGGAAACCTTTTCCCAGACTCAAGCCAAAGAACTGGCTATACCATAACACACCGGCCAACGCACAGAACAGAATGTTGTTCACATACAGCGAGGTCTTTCCATAATCACCCCATGTCTTGTTCTTTGCATTCTGATAAAAACAGTACACCATGTTGGTAAGGAAACCTCCGGCAGTCACCATAAGAGTAGCCGGCAAAGTTTTATACACTTCTGCACTTTCCGGGAAACACAAACTCTGTCCGAATCCTAATCCGATACTGAAACAGGCGCTCATGAAACCCGCCAATAAAGCTACAAAAATTCCTTTAGTAAAATTGAAATCTTTCACAGCTTTTTTCTTTTCTTCCTCGCTCAGACTGGCAGACTTCATATTTCCGGCATAACCGATGATGCCGATACCCAGCAAAGTCACAATCACTCCCACAATAACCGGCATGGTCAGTTCCTCCATGTGACCAGTAAATATGGGCGTCAAGATTGTTCCCAGTCCGGCACAGGTACCCAGCGAGATAGACTGTCCCAATGCTACTCCAAGGTAGCGCATACTCAAACCAAATGTCAGACCACCCACTCCCCAGAGTACACCGAAGAACATCGCCCAAAGCGTATCGGCTGGATGAGCCGCATAAACCTCAAAAAGGCTGTGTCCGTCCGGAACAGCCAGCAACGCGCCCAAGAAAGGAAAAACAAGCCAGGCAAAAACTCCCTGCACAATCCAGTAAGATTCCCAGCTCCAGTTCTTTATTTTATTGATGGGTACATAGCAGCTCGACTGGCAGAATGCTCCCACTGCAATAATCAACAATCCGATAATGATTTCCATAGCCTATAAATTAAGCCAGCCGGACAACGGGCAAGACAAGCTTTTCCCGTTGTCCGGCTGTAAGATTAATTTCTCTTAGAGGTTACTTCCGCTTCGTATTTTTCTACTTCAGCAATGTATTCTTCGCCTACAGGTACATTGTTCTTCAAGCAGAACATATCCCATACAGCTCCCCAAGGCAATGACTTGCATTCTTCGAGCAATGCCAAACGCTGGAAGCCACGGTCAGTTTCTTCATAGTCACGCAGCGTGTTCAGCGGTTCGAGCAATGCCTGCAACAGGCACTTCTGTGTAGCACGCATACCGATTACATACGCACCGATACGGTTGATAGATGCATCGAAGTAATCCAAACCGATGTGAACACGGTTCAACGCATTGCAACGTACGATTTCCTTGCACAAATCGAGTGTATCGTCGTTCATGATAGTTACATGGTCTGAGTCCCAACGAACCGGACGGCTTACATGCAACATCAGTTCCGGTACATAGAGCAACAGAGAAGAAACCTTATCAGCCACGCTTTCTGTCGGATGGAAGTGACCGGTATCGAGTGTAATCAGTTTCTGGTTCTGTACACCATAACCAATATAGAAGTCGTTAGAACCCACTGTATAGCTTTCCAGACCAATACCGAATACTTTTGATTCGATACAGTCCTTCATGTGATCGTATTTCTGTGCAAAAATCTGGTCCAAAGAATCTTTCAGCAATGCACGGTACTTCATACGGTTTACGGTAATATCCTTGCTACCATCGTGTACCCACAAGTTCATGATACAAGGATCGCCCTGACGCTTACCCATTTCTTCAGCAATGGCACGGCAACGCTTAGTATGTTCAATCCAGAAATCACGGATAGCCTTGTCAGGATTTGACAAAGACAGGTTTCCAGACTTCGGGTGAGAGAAAGAAGTAGAGTTGAAATCCAGCTTCATGTCATTTTCTTTTGACCACTGCATCCAGCCTTCAAAATGTTTTACTTCCACCTGGTCACGGTCTACAAACTGTCCACCGAATTCACCATAGATTTCATGCAAGTTTAAACGATGTTTTCCCGGTACGTAAGAAGCAGCCTTCAGGATATCTGCACGCAATTCCTCAATATTACGAGCCTTTCCCGGATAATTCCCGGTAGCCTGAATACCTCCGGTCAGTGAACCCTGTGATTCGAATCCGGTCACATCGTCTGCCTGCCAGCAGTGCATAGACATAGGTACAGACTGTAAAGTTTCCATTACGGCATCTGTATCGATACCCAATTTGGCATAGCGTTCTTTAGCTATTTCATACGCATTGATAATCTGTTGTTCTTTCATGGCAAATTATTTTTTAATGATTGATATATATTTCTGATAAGCTTCATTCCACACTTCCGCATCCGCCGGTGAGAAATAATCCGGTTCCACATTGACGGAAATCACGTTACGCATTTCCTGCAACGTACTTACTACTCCGGCAGCTTTAGCCTGAAGCATGATATTTCCAATTGAAGATGCCTCGCTCGGTCCGGCCACAACCGGCAAGCCGATGGCATTTGAAGTAAACTGATTCAGCAGTTTGTTGCGTGAACCTCCTCCAATGATATGCAACTTTTCAATCGGATTTACGGAAAGTTCACGGAATACATCGAGTACCTCACGGTATTTCAATGCCAGACTCTCAAAGATGACACGGATAAACTCACCATGTGTCTGCGGTGCGTTCTGTCCGGTACGTGCACAGTACTCACAAATGGCTTTAGGCATATCCTGTGGATTGGTAAATCCCGGATCATCCGGATTGATGAAGCAAGCAAACGGGCGAGCAGCCTGAGCCAGTTCCACCATCTGCGGATACGTATAATCCGTTCCTTCCTTATGCCATTTCTTCAGACATTGTTCTACAATCCACATACCTGTGATATTCTTCAGCAAGCGAATGGTACCGTCTACTCCTCCTTCGTTCGTAATATTATAGTGAGTTGTCTTTTCATTCACAACCGGACCATCTGTTTCAATTCCCATCAACGACCATGTACCCGAACTCAGGTAAGCAAAGTTCTTGTTGGCAGCCGGTACAGCCGCTACGGCAGAAGCAGTATCGTGTCCGGCTACGGCAATTACCGGAACAGATTCTATCTGAAGTTCTTCACACAAATCCTCGGTCAGCATACCGATCTTAGCTCCCGGTTCCACCATATCCGCAAACAAGGATTTGCTGACACCCAGCACTTCCAGCAAATTCTCATCTAATTTGCGTGTTTCCGGGTTCAGCAACTGAGAAGTCGATGCAATGGTATATTCTGTCACCATCTTTCCTGTCAACAAGTAAGAAAGCGCATCCGGCATAAAGAGCAGACGACTGGCGTGTGCCAACCCGAAGTCCTTCCGTTGTTTTAAAGTGTACAACTGGAAAATACTGTTGAAATCCATGTGCTGAATTCCCGTCTTTCCATACAACTCATCTGCAGACATCACCTTTTCAAAGAACTCTTCCTTCTTACCGATAGTCTGCGGGTCACGATACGCATACGGAAGGCCTATCAGTGCCCCTTCCTCGTTCACAAAAGCAAAATCCACTCCCCATGTATCAATACCGATAGAAGTGACAGGTACTTTTTTCTGTGCCACGGCAGCCAGACCTTTCTTCAAATTCTCATACAAGGAAAAAATATTCCAGTAAAAATGTTTTTCATAAATTAATCTTTTAATTCGGGATCTGATCGCCAGGAGTTTTCTTTGCCGGATCGTAAATGGCTACACTGACTTGAGAATCTGCACATCCGTAATAGAGATACCATTTGTTTTTGAAAAAGACCAAACCTTCGATAAAGACGGTTCCGTCGACATACTGTCCGCTCTTTTCGAATGAAGCCATCGGACGGAAGAAAGGAACGTCCAGACGTTGCAGAACCTTCATCGGTTCCTTCGGATCGGTCAGAATCTGTCCGGCACAGTAAGCTCCGGCTGTGAAACGCTTGTCTCGTTTGCTGTCGTTTGTCTGGTTCTTGCCGTTATAAAGCAAGACGATACCTTTGTCTGTCAGGATAGCGGGAGGACCACACTCTGTCAAGGCGCTGTCGAAATATTGGGGACGGGGTTTGATGACAGTCGCCAGTTCGTTTTTCTCGTCCAATATCGGAGTCCAATTGACCAAATCGTCGGAGGTGGCAGCGTAGACCGCGTGTTCTCCCCAATACATGAAGTACTTGCCATCCACTTTATCGATAACCAGTTTTCCACCTTTCACCTTCGTAAGAATAGAAGCTGACTTCGTTGCTATTCTGGCAAAACGACCGTCATATGCCTTCTCAAAAGCAAGGCCATGCTTAGTCCAGTTTTTCAGATCCTTGGAAGTAGCCACAGCAAGACGGGGAGTCTTCCGGTTCCATGCTGTATAAAGCATTACATACAGTCCGTCTTCAGTCATTGCTACCCGCGGGTCTTCACAACCACCCGGACATTCGATGCTTTCAAATTCATCTCCACCGGGAAAAAGTACCGGACTGTCCAGTCTCTTCATCGGTGGAAGCAGTCAGGCTGCCGGGACGGCTCGTATTACCTTGAAGT
>OOIG01001056.1_pt1 | contig 21442 bp, 25 predicted proteins | sample 1692091 | NCBI WGS metagenome assembly OOIG01 (sample SAMN06348188, study PRJEB24527) | human gut metagenome | biome: human gut; feature: ankylosing spondylitis patient; material: feces | host: Homo sapiens | place: China | collected 2015-10 | reverse complement strand
ATAATCGTTTTTGTTGACTTTTTATGACCGACGTGCTATCCTTTTTTCATCACTTCCGCAAGGAGATGGGGCAATGATACGTGAAACAGGCCATATGCGAAAATTGGATGAGTTGGGGCGGATCGTCATTCCCATCGATCTGCGCCGGGCTATGTTGTTGGATGAAGGAGACAGCGTCTCTTTTTCTCTGGATGAAGCATCTCACGCGGTGATTCTCCGCAAGAAGGAACCATCCTGCATCTGCTGCCATGCTGCGGATTCTCTCAGGCAGCTCCCCCATGGGATCTATGTGTGCGAAAGCTGTCTTGCGCAGCTGTCCTGAAAAAATCCAGGCGCCGGACCGCGGGTTTCCGCAGTCCGGCGCTTGTGTCAGTTCTCTTTCCATCGCCCCAGTGTGGGCAGAAGGCTCCGCATATAGGCGCGGCACGCCTCCGGATCCGTCCGGCCCAGGGGCATGTGGGGCAGGCAGTGCTCCACCATCTCCTCCATGGTGCAGTCCTGGGCAAAGCCCTCTCCATCCCAGCACCACATGCAGTACTGCTCATTGAAGCTGCCGTCTGTGTTTTTGGCCAGGATGTCATCGTTCAGCGGCATTCCACAGCTCTGGCAGACCAGGGTCCGGGGACTGCCCAGCAGGGTGTTGATGGACACGCCGAACAGCCTTGACAGCGCCTGAAGCGTCTCCACCTCCGGGATCGTCTCTCCCCGTTCCCAGCGGCTCACTGCCTGCCGGGTGACAAACAGCCGCTCCGCCACCTCGCTCTGGGACAGACCCGTCCGCTGCCGCAGCTGGGCGAACACCTCTTGAAACTCCATTCCCATCACCTCGGGACCAGTCTATCACAGCAGGGCAGCGGCGTAAAGCAACCGTCGGTTGCCTGCCGCTCACGCGGCGGCGGGCACCGTCTCCGCAGGCAGGGGCGGCACCTGGAAGCGGAAGTAGTCGTAATTATAGGTGCGGTTGGGCTCCACCTGGTCCCCAAAGCGCAGCTGGATCAGCTCGCTGACCGTCACCAGCTGGTAGCCCTGCTCCAGCAGCCAGGGCACCAGGACCTCCGTGGCCGCCACCGTGCTCTCGTAGATGCTGTGGAGCAGGATCACCTGTCCGTCCAGATTCCCGGCGTTCTCCACGCCGGCCACCACCTTCTCCGCGTCCTTGGAGCGCCAGTCCTCCGTGTCGATGGACCAAGTGACGATGCTCCGGCCGGAGGTGGTCTTCAGCGTCTTGTTCATGGAGCCGTAGGGCGGCCGCAGCAGCGTGGGCGTGGTGCCCAGCACCTCCTGAAACAGCGCGTCCGCCGCGGCCTGATCCGCCTGCTGGGCGGCCTGATCCATCTTGCCCAGGTTTGCGTGGCGGTAAGAGTGGCTGCCGATCTCGCAGCCCATGTCCGCCGCCCGGCGGACTGCCTCCGGCGCCTTGGGGAGATTCCGCGCCACTTCGAAGAAGGTAGCCACCGCGCCGTGCTCCTCCAGAATATCCAAAATCTGGTCCGTGTAGACCGCGTGGGGACCATCGTCAAAGGTCAGGGCCACCATGGGGCGGGTGGGATCCACCACCCGCTGGGGCTCCGGCAGCGTCTCCACGGGAGTTCCGCCACCCTCTTCCAGGGAGGGCTCCGAAGCATTCTCCCCGCCTGCCTCCTGGCTGTCCGGGAGGAGCTCCGGCATCTCGCCGGGAGCGGGGAGAACCTGAGCCGGGGGCGCCTCTGACACCAAATGCTCCGGCGGGGTCTTGGCGGGGGTCACAATGGTGCCGCAGGAGCTCAGCAGCAGGCAGGACAGCAGAAGGGAAACCAGTCGTTTCATGATGGGATACCTTTCTTTCATCTCTTATTTGAGTCTATCATACGGAATGCCCCGGGAAAAATCGGGTCAAAACGGATACAAAAAGGTCAAAAAGAGTGACAAAAGAAACGAAGAGTGACAAACGCCGGAGTGATATGTACCCAGAATTCTGGACACATAAAAAATTGAATTAGGTGCACATGGATGCCTCTCTGAATTTTGTAGGAGGCATCCATTTTGTTTTCTCTTGGATTCTTTCGTTGTTGTAGTAATTTATGTAGCCGTCAACAGCCTTGGCAAATGTTTCAAAAGAGGAATACTCTTTTTCATGCCCGTAGAACATCTCGTTTTTCATCCGTCCAAAGAAGGTCTCCATGATGCAATTGTCGTAACAGTTGCCCTTCCTTGACATGGATTGAATGATTTTGTGATCTTTAAGTGCCTGCCTGAAGTACACGTGCTGGTACTGCCACCCTTGATCAGAGTGAAAGATCAGGCCATCTACAGAGGGAAACTTCGTAAAGGCGCCGGCCAACATTCTCTGGATCTGTTCCATATTGGCACTTTGAGATAAATCATAAGAAATGATTTCGTTTGTGTTCATGTCGAGTATGGGAGAGAGATAACACTTCCCCCACGAAAAACCGAACTGAGATACATCGGTAGTCCATTTTTGCATAGGAGCTGTCGTGCTGAAATCCCGGTCAAGGATATTCTCAGCAACCTTGCCGACCTCGCCCTTGTAGGAATGATACTTTTCCTTTGGGCGCTTTCCTGCCAACCCCATAGTGTGCATAAGCCGTTGTACCCGCTTATGATTGACCTTGTGGCCGCGCTTTATCAGTTCCTGATATACTCTTCGCACACCGTAGCGGCCTTTATGCTGTGAGAAAATGTCTTTGATTTCATCTGCCAAGCAATGGTTTCGAACAGCAACTTGATCGGCCTTGCTCAACTCAAAATAATAGGTAGACCGTGCCATCTGCATAGATTTCAACAGATATTTCAATTGGTATCCTTTTTCACGCAGCTCTTTGATGATCGCTGCTTTCTCGCCTTGAGTTGCGCTGCGTGCCTCTCTTCTCTCAAGGCGATCTCTTTTTTTATAACTTCATTCTCCGCCTTTATATACTCGTTTTCTGCCCGAAGCCGGATCAATTCTTCTCGTTCGGATTCATTCAGTGGCCTTGCTTCTTCCTTTTTCATTTGGGGTACCCCTTTACTTGGACGACCTTTTTTCATTTCTACCAGGCCATTATACCCCTTTGTTTTATAGTTTTGAACCCATTGATACAATAGTCTATCTTGAATACCGGCCTCGATTGCCACTGACACACAGGATTTTCCGGACATTACTTGGGATACTAGTTCCAGCCGTTCTTCTGGTGTCCAGTTCCTGTTGAAATTTTTGTGTTTCAGTGCTTCTGGACCGCGGCTATCCTCTGCTCTTACCCATAGTCTCACTTTATCCCGAAAGGATTTATCGCTAACACCTTCCGGCGTTTCTGGCCATTTTCCTTCTCGATACAGTTCTACACATTTCCTTTTGTACTCATATGTGTACCGCATAATAATACCCCCTCTACTGGGTGTCCAGTAAAGGGGGTACATATCAGAGCGGGACCTTTCCCGCTCCGGCGTTCTTTACATCCGCTGGTCCTTGCCCTCCGCGTACCAGAGGTTCCAGGTCCGGCGGTAGACCTCCGCCGCCTGCTCCGAATGGCAGACCATCCGCACCCGCTCCGGCAGGGCATGGTCCGCCAGGAAGTCCATGATGGCCCGCAGGGCCACGGTGGCCGCCAGCGGCAACGGATACCCGTAGACTCCCGTGGATATGGAGCAGAAGTCTAGGGTGCGGATGCTGTGGGCCTCCGCCAAAAGCAGGCAGCTGCGGTAGCAGGAGGCCAGCAGGGCCGCCTCCCCCTGCTCCCCGCCCTGCCAGACGGGACCCGGCGTGTGGATCACATACCGGGCCCGCAGGCGGTAGCCCGCCGTCAGCTTGGCCTGCCCCCGCTCGCAGCCCCCCAGCGTCCGGCACTCCGCCAGCAGCTCCGGCCCCGCCGCCGCGTGGATGGCCCCGTCCACCCCGGCGCCGCCCAGCAGCGTGGGATTGGCCGCGTTGACAATGGCCTCCGCGTCCGAACGGGTGATATCTCCCACCAGAATGGAAAAGCGATCCATAGCCGTCCTCCTGTTCCCCTGTGCCGTCCCGACACATCTCGTCTCTTAACAGTATATCTCCCGCCGGAAAAAAAGCAAGCCCGGATCCGGGCTTGTCCCGCGTGGCTTCCTGCGGTATAATTTGCCTGTGAACAACCACCTGTGCCCGGCGTTCTGCCGCCGGGAGAAAGGAGTCCCTATGGCAAAACAGGTCCCCTCCTACACTGGGACGCTGCGCAATCACTCCCTGACCATCCCCGCCTGCGTCAGCGAGTGCAGCGGCATCCGTATTTTCGGCCGGCGCATCAAGTCCCTGGCCTTTTCCACCGATGTAGCCATCATCAAGAACATCAACGCGGACGCCATCATCGCCGTCTATCCCTTCACGCCCCAGCCGGTGATCTCCCAGGCCATCATCAGCGTGTCCGACGTGCCGGTATTCGTGGGCGTGGGCGGCGGAATCACCACCGGCTCCCGCTCCGTCCGGCTGGCCATCCAGTCCGAGCACCAGGGTGCCTACGGCGTGGTGCTGAATGCCCCCACCTCCGACGATGTCATCCGCCAGATCAAAAAGGTGGTGGACATTCCCGTGGTCATCACGGTGGTCTCCGCTCACACGGACATCGGCAGCCGCCTGGAGGCGGGAGCCGACTTTCTCAATGTCTCCGGCGCCGCCGCCACGCCGGAGATCGTGGCGGAGATCCGCCGGGACTTCCCGAAGGTTCCCATCATCGCCACCGGCGGCCCCACGGAGGAGTCGATCCTCCGCACCATCCAGGCCGGAGCCAATGCCATTACATACACCCCGCCCTCCAACGGCGTGCTGTTCGCCCGTATCATGAACCAGCACCGGAAGGCGCTGTGAGGCCATGGCGAAAAATTTTTTGAGGCGACGGGGTTGACAAACGTCCGTCCAGGCGGTTATAATGACGGCGAATCGGTAGGTGAGGCTACCACGGGGATTCGGAATCATCCAAAGACTGCTGCCGCACAGTTGTGGAGACACAACCAGCTGGTCAACAGGCCGCGTCGACAACAAGGCGCCGCTTAACGCAGTTGCTACGCCCCGTGAAGCTAAAGCTTGGACGAAGACGCCCATTGTGTGCAGCTCTCCCTGCCGGATTTCCGGCAGGGATTTTTTTGCTGCGGAAAAGCACGGCCAAAAATTCAAACGCGCCATTTCCCCGTCCCTTCGGGGCAGCTGGAAAGGATGCGCAAAACCTCACACAGCCGATGTTCCTAACGCGCGAACGCGCATAGAGTTTTATGCAGAAAGGAGGTGCGGACCATGGAAAGCGCCAGTCAGCCACCCAGACAATACAGACGAAAGCGAGGTAACGACTATGACCATGTTCAACAAGGATCAGATCTTTCAGCTTTTGGAGAGCCGGGACGGCGAGGCGCTCCGCGCCCTTTGGCAGGGCCGCGGTGCCGTGGACATCGCCGCCCTCCTGGACTCCGTGGAGGACAGTGCCCGGCAGGCGGCGGTGTTCCGCACCCTGCCCAAGGACCTGGCGGCGGACGTGTTCTCCTATCTCCCCGGCCCCACTCAGGCCCGCCTGGCCCGCTCTTTCGCGGACGGGGAGCTGCAGCAGATTTTTGACGCCCTGCATCTGGACGACGCGGCGGATTTTCTGGAGGAGCTTCCCGCTAACCTGGTGACCCGCATCCTCCGCTCCGCCAGCCCTCAGCGCCGTATGGCGGTAAATGCCCTGCTGCGCTATCCGGCGGACAGTGCCGGCAGCGTCATGACGCCGGAGTTTGTCTCCCTCCGGCCGGGCGATACGGTCCGGCAGGCGCTGGATACCATCCGCCGCACCGGAATCCACAAGGAGACGGTCTACACCTGCTATGTGCTGGAGCACCGGCAGCTGCTGGGCGTGGTGTCGGCCAAGGACCTGCTGACAGCCGCGGAGGATGCCGCTGTGGCGGACCTGATGGTCACGGATGTGGTATCTGTGGGTACGCTCACAGACCGGGAAGAGGCCGCCCGGCTCCTGGCGAAATATGACCTGCTGGCCTTGCCGGTGCTGGATGGAGAGGAGCGGATGGTGGGCATCGTCACCGTGGATGATGCCATGGATGTCCTGACGGAGGCCGCCGCAGAGGATCTCTCCATCATGGCGGCGGTGACGCCGGACGAGAAGCCCTACTTCGCCGCCTCCGCCTGGGAGCACGCCCGCCATCGGGTAGTGTGGCTGCTGATTTTGATGCTGTCCGCCGCCATCACCGGCTCTATCATCACCCGGTACGAGGACGCCATCTCCGCCGTGCCCCTGCTGGTGGCCTTTCTACCCATGCTGATGGACACCGGCGGAAACTGCGGCTCCCAGAGCGCCACGCTGGTGATCCGGGGGCTGGCTCTGGAAGAGATCCGCCCCCGGGACGCGCTGCGGGTGATCCGCAAGGAGCTGGCGGTAGCCGCCATCGTCAGCGCCGTCCTAGCCGCGGCCAACGGCCTGCGGATCTACCTTCAGTACCATGACAGCGCCATCGCCCTGGTGATCTCCCTGTCCCTGGCGGCCACGGTGGTGCTGGCCAAGCTGGTGGGCTGTATGCTGCCCATTGCCGCCAAGCAGCTCCACATGGATCCGGCCATCATGGCCTCCCCCCTCATCACTACCATTGTGGATGCCGGGGCGGTGCTGATCTACTTCCAGGCCGCCGCCGCGCTCCTGCGCCTGCCCGTTTAAGGGTTCCGCCCGGTACGGGCGCAAAACAGGTGCCTGCCAGAAATCCGGCAGGCACCTGTTTCCCATTTTCGACTTTCACCGCAGGAAGATGCGTTTCCCGCCCCGGTAGGCCTTCACGACGCCGATCCGCTGGGCGCTGGGGACGCAGCCCTGCAGCTCCCGATACAGCGCCTCCGCGTCCGCCGGGTCCACGGCCATGAGGAGGCCCCCAGCGGTCTGGGGATCATAGAGCAGGTCCTGTCTGCACAGCGCGGTCTCCCCTGCATCCACGCCCGCCTCCGCAAAGGCGCGGTTACGGTACATCCCCGCCGGCAGCAGACCCATGTTTGCAAACTCCAGCGCCTCCGGAATCAGGTCGATGGCGTCCACCTCCAGCTCCAGCTCCACATCGCTGCCCTGGGCCATCTCATAGCTGTGGCCCAGCAGGCCAAAGCCCGTTACATCCGTGCAGGCGTGGACGCGGTACTTCACCATGGCGTCCCGGGCGGACTTGTTCAGGGTGGTCATCAGTTCCTCTGCCAAAGCCCGCCCCTCGACCGACAGCATCTCCGCCTTCTGTGCAGTGGTGAGGACGCCAATGCCGATGGGCTTCGTCAGCAGCAGCACGTCCCCCGGCCGGGCGCCGGAGTTGGTCAGCACCCGGTCCGGATGGACGAAGCCGGTGACCGCCAGGCCGTACTTGGGCTCGTCGTCCAGGATGCTGTGGCCGCCGGTGATGAGCGCCCCCGCCTCATACACCTTGTCATAGCCGCCTCGCAACAGCTGGTGCACCGCCTCTTTCGGCATGGACTCCGGCACGGCCATGATGTTCAGGCACAGCTTGGGCTCGCCGCCCATGGCGTACACATCGGAGAGGGCGTTGGTGGCCGCGATCTGTCCGAACAGGTACGGGTCGTCGGCAATGGGCGGGAAGAAATCCACCGTCTGCACCAGGGCCAGATCGTCGCTGACCTTATAGACCGAGGCGTCGTCGCTCTTGTCGAACCCCACCAGCAGATTGGGGTCCCGATGCACCTGGATGCCGTCCAGCAGCTGGGCCAGCACACCGGCCCCCACTTTGGCGCCGCACCCGGCACACTTGGCCAGCTTCGTCAGCTTGACATCATTTTCAGGCATGATTCTTCCTCCCGTTTCCTCAGTTTGATCGTCCCCGACAGGCTGCACCTAACCGGAATACCCACCTGCGCGGTCTTTCAGCGCTCCCGTCAGGTCCAAAATCGCCTCCAGCACACCGCCGCCAATGGCCAGGGCCTTGTCGCTGGCGGTATAGCAGTGCTCCACCTTGCAGCGGGGGTCGATGTCCCCGGCCTTCATCCCTTTGTGCACCGGGGTATCATCCGGCAGGATACCCCGCAGGACGCCGTCCAGGGTGCAGGTCATGGGCACGCCGTTCACCGTGGCGGCCACATCCCCCTGCCGCACCTGGGCGCCAATGTCCAGCAGCTGGTGAAACACGCCGTCCGCCGGGGCCCGCAGCACTCGTTCCCCGGCAAAGCCGCCGATGAGCCCCGGGATCCCGGTGTTGGGCAGGGCGCTGCCCGCATGGATCACCCGGCCCAGGGTGTGGCCCCGCATGGTCTCCACCACCGCGTGACAGTCCACCCCGGCAGTGAAGCCCGGCCCCACGCCGATGACCACCGGGGCATCGGTGATCCGGGTGCCCAGATTCCGCTTGGCCAGGATGGCGTCCACCACCACGTCCGGCTTCAAAACTGGGATACAGATCCCCTCCGGGTCCGCCAGCACCGGGACTACATTCTCTTGCAAAAGGGCCATAGCCGCCTCCGGTGTCTCCACCCGGCGGGCGGTGACATCCTCCACCTTTGTCTCTCCCAGCACGATGGCCTGGGAGAAGGCTACGGTCCGCCGGATGGCAGTTGGGGCCGGTATATCGGTCATAATCACCGATATATGCGCCCTTTTCAGCCGAAGAGCAATACCGGTGGCCAAATCACCGGCGCCTCGGATGATTACCAGCATGGAAAATACTCCCTCCTCCACAGACTGCCGGCCAGAACCGGACAGTCCATCAGGCGCGCCAGGGCCCTGGCATCTGCCAGATTCCACAGCGTCTCCACCTGATTGACATAAACTTTCGTGTGCAGATCTTCGGACCGAAGCACCCTCGCCTCGGCCTCCGGCGTGGCCTCCGTCGCCTCCGGCACACCCGCAAGAAGCGCGTACCGCTCCGGCCGGTGAGCGGCCGCAGCGATGGGACGGCCGAAGCCGGAGGCCCCCACCACGCAGATGGTCTGATTGGCCTCAGTTGGGATCACCGGCTCGTGGGGGGCGTGCGCCTTCAGGGGACGGCGGGCAGCGCCGTCCGCCTCCACCAGAATGTAGTCGAATTGCTCCGCCAGCACCGCCATGGGCGCCTCTGGGGCCGTCAGCTTACCCGTTCCCGGTTCGTCTGTCCCGGCACACAGCAGCTGATGCGCCCTGCGCAGTTCGTCCAGCTCCGCCGCTGTCCGGGCGCAGGGCAGGTCCGAAAACGGGAGAATCTTGGTGGTGGTGCACAGCAGGACCGGATGCTGTCCGGCCAGCTCCTCGCCCAGGGTCCGCAGGAGAGTGGTCTTTCCCCCGCCGCCGATGACGGCAGTGACACCGGGACGGATATCCAGCAGCTGGGAAAGGGTCATGGCGCATTCTCCCTCTATCGTTCTTCTTTTCATAGAATAGCACCTCCTCCTTTCCTCGTCAAGCAAGTCCGCCGGGACTGCCTGTTTTTCAGGCTTTTGGCAGTGTGCAACTGCCAGTTGCCAAATTTTCAGGTCCCCTTGGTGGACTTTTGCCCACTCTCCCACTATACTGGAACCACAAAGGAGGGCGCGGTATGAGCCTTGGAACCAACATCAGCCGCCTGCGGGCGGAGAAACGCCTGTCTCAGGGGGACCTGGCGGAAGTGCTGGAGGTGAGCCGCCAGTCCGTCAGCAAGTGGGAGACGGATTCCAGTGTGCCGGACCTGGACAAGCTGATAAAGCTGAGCCAGCTCTTCGGTGTGACGCTGGATGAACTGGTGACGGGAGCAGAGCCCCAACTGAAGGTGGAGACGCCTCCGGTCATGGTGTCTCCGTCAATGCCGGGTCGGAAGATCGCCGGGATCATCCTCTTCTGCATGGCCTTTCTGGCATTTCTGATCCCTACGGTGCTGGGTGGGATCCTCGTCGGCCTGATCCTGGCCGTTCCGTTTCTAGTGTGCGGGATCATCTGCTTTCTCGTCCGAAAGCGGCCGGGGCTGTGGTGCGCCTGGGCAGCGTACTTGGCGGTTTACATCTTTTGCTACTATGGCACCCGCATCAGCTGGAATCTTTTCTTTTTCACGTTCTCTTGGGAGGAAGTCGGAACCCCCGTCTATACCTTTGCAGCGTGGATCCAATCGCTGATGATACTGGCTCTGCTGATTGGGACTGTCCGCTCCTTCTGCACATTCTCCTTTCCTCCCACCAGGCGGAATGGAGTGATTCTGGTCGTGCTATGGATTGAATTCCTGGCGTACCGATTGCTGACCGCGCCCATCGCCGACTTGCTCTCAGCACCGGAAATTCCTGTGACCTCCATGTGGGCCTTGATGGCTCTGATTCTTATGGCAGGCATCGCCTCCCTCATTCTGCTGGCCATTGTCTTGACGCTGTCGGTGCGGATGGCTGCCGCCTGGAGGGCCTCTCACTGCTGATACTTTTCGGTTCACGCCCCGACATTGGCCGGGGCGTTTTTCTTGACTTTTCCCGCAGGGCGCTTATAATATAGTGTATCGTTTATCTCACTTGAGTATCACGGTTGGAGGACATTATGCGGGACAGCTGCGGACGGACAATCGACTACCTGCGGCTCAGCGTCACGGACCTGTGCAACTACCGGTGCCAATACTGTATGCCGCCCGAGGGCGTGGAGAAGCGGCTTCACAGCGATATTCTCTCCATCGAAGAGCTGGCGGAGATCGCCGCGGCGGCGGTTCGGTGCGGGGTAAAGAAGATCCGCCTCACCGGCGGGGAGCCTCTGGTGCGGCGGGGATTGCCGGACCTGTGCCGGATGCTGCGGGCCATCCCCGGGTTGGCGGAGCTGTGCCTCACTACCAACGGCTCCCTCCTGCCCCAGCTGGCAAGGCCCCTGCGGGATGCGGGGGTGGACCGGCTGAACATCAGCCTGGATACGCTGCGGCCGGACCGGTTCGCCGCCATGACCCGGCTGGGGACCCTCCAGGACGTGCTTGCGGGCATTAAAGCCGCGGAGGCGGCTGGATTCCGGAATCTAAAATTTGACACCGTCCTCATCGGCGGGTTCAACGACGATGAGATCGAAGATTTTGTGAATCTCAGCCGGGAGCATCCCTGGGAGATGCGGTTCATCGAGCTGATGCCCATGGGCCCCTGCGCCGGGTGGGATCGGAGCCGCTTCCTGCCCGCAGAAACGGTGCTGGACCGGATGGCAGAGCTGGAACCCATCGAGGCCCAGGGCGTGGCCCGGCGGTACCAGCTGCCCGGCGCGCTGGGGACAGTGGGGCTCATCTCCCCAGTGAGCCACGACTTCTGCGCGGACTGCCGCCGGATTCGGGTGACGGCGGACGGCAAGCTGAAGGGCTGCCTCCACAGCCGGGAAGAGATCCCCCTCCGGGGCCTCCACGGCCAGGCGCTGGAGGACGCCGTCCGGCGGGGCATCCTCCACAAGCCGGAGCGCCACCATCTCACAGAACGGTCCAGCGACACGCCCCGAAACATGAATCAGATCGGAGGATGACCACCATGGCGGAATTGACCCATTTCAATGAACAGGGCCGGGCCAGGATGGTGGATGTGACGGAGAAGGCCGTCACCCACCGCCGGGCAGTGGCTGCCGGGGAGATCCACATGGCCCCGGAGACATTGCAGAACATCAAGGACGGCACCTTGAAAAAGGGCGACGTGCTGGCGGTAGCCCAGGTGGCGGGCATCCAGGCGGCCAAGCACAACTGGGAGCTGATCCCCATGTGCCACCCCCTGCCCCTGACAGGTATCGACATCACCTTCGCCCTGTCCGATTCCCCTTGCATGGTGGAGATCCAGGCCGCCGTCACCTGCACCGGCGTTACCGGGGTGGAGATGGAGGCCCTGACAGCCGTGTCCGTGGCGGCGCTGACCATCTATGACATGTGCAAGGCAGTCCAAAAGGACATGCGCATTGAAAACATCCGCCTGCTGTCCAAGTCCGGCGGCAAGAGCGGAGATTACCAGATCAAGGAGTGAGCCTGTTGGCAAACGTGGTATCGGTCAACATCAGCGAGCGGAAGGGGGAGCAGAAGCACCCCGTCCCGGAAATCCAACTAAAGTTCCGCCACGGCATCGTGGGGGACGCCCACGCCGGGGACTGGCACCGGCAGATCTCCCTGCTGGCGGAGGAGAGCGTGGACACCATGCGGGCGAGCTGCCCCATCCCACTGGATCCGGGGGTGTTTGCGGAGAACATCAACACCGAGGGCATCGACCTGAAACACCTGCCGGTGGGCACCCATCTGCGGATCGGTGAGACGGAGGTGGAGGTGACCCAAATCGGCAAGGAGTGCCACAGCGACTGCGCCATCAAGCAGGCGGTGGGCAGGTGCGTTATGCCCACGGAGGGCATCTTCGCCGTGGTGGTCCGGGAGGGCGTGGTCCGTCCCGGCGATGAGATCGAGATTCTGGAGGCGGAAGCATGAAGCTGATACGGACGGAGGATGCGGTGGGCCATGTGCTGTGCCACGACCTGACCCAGATCATCAAGGACCAGTACAAGGATGCCCGGTTCCGCAAGGGCCATGTGGTGGCGCCGGAGGACATCCCGGTGCTGCTCGGCATGGGCAAGGAGCACCTGTACGTGTGGGAGATGACGCCTGGGATGCTCCACGAAGATGAGGGGGCGGAGCGCCTGCTGGCCCTGTGTGCCAACGAGAATATGGAGCGGAGCGGCGTCAAGGAGGGCAAGATCGAGCTGAAGGCATCCTGCGACGGGCTGTTCCTGCTCCGGTCGGAATCCCTGCGGGCGGTAAACGCCATCGATGAGCTGATGATCGCCACCCGGAAGGGCGGCACCGCCGTCAAAAAGGGCGACAAGCTGGCGGGGATGCGGGTGATCCCCCTGATCATCGCGGAGGAGAAGCTGACAGCCGCCAAAGCGGCCGCCGGAGATACCCCCCTGCTGGAGTTGCGGCCCTGGGTGCGAAAAACCGCCGCCATCGTGGCCACCGGCAGCGAGGTGAAGAAGGGATTGATCCAGGACACCTTCACTCCGGTGGTGAAGGACAAATTGAGCGCCTATGGCATCGAGACCATCTCCGTCTCCTATTCCGGCGATGGGGTGGAGAACGTGGCAGGCGCCATCTCCCAAGCCCGGCAGACTGGGGCGGAAGTCATCCTCTGCACCGGGGGTATGAGCGTGGACCCCGACGATAACACCCCCGGCGGGATCAGGCAGAGCGGGGCGAAGATCGTCACCTACGGCGCCCCGGTGCTGCCCGGCGCTATGTTCCTGCTGGGCTACTACGACGACGGCACCCCCGTCATGGGCCTGCCCGGCTGCGTCATGTACGCCGGGGCCACCATCTTCGACCTGGTGCTGCCCTGGGTGGCGGCGGATGTAAGCGTCACCAAGGAGTGGATCGTCTCCCTGGGGGAGGGCGGCCTGTGTCTCGGCTGCCAGCCCTGCCGCTGGCCCATCTGCCCCTTTGGAAAGTAAAAATCAGCCCGCGCCGGAGCGTCCGGCGCAGGTTTTTTCCATCCGTTATCCTCATTTGAATATCACGTTAGTTTGACACCGGACTTGCAAAGCCGGGTTCAACATATTATCATCAAGAAAGGAAGATTTCGCCATGAAAAAGCTTTTCTCCCTCGTTCTGGCCCTGTCCATGGCGCTGGCCCTGACCGCCTGCAGCGGCAGTGCGGACACCGACAGCACCACCACAGACGACACCACAGAGACCACCGCCAAACCGGTAGAGCTGTACGTCTTTGCCGCGGCCTCCATGCAGGAGTCCCTGGATCAGGTCATCGAGGCCTACAAGGCCGTGGCTCCGGAAGTCGCCGTCGTGGCGACTTATGACTCCTCCGGCACCCTGAAAACCCAGATCCAGGAGGGAGCCGACTGTGATGTGTTCATCTCCGCCGCTCCCAAGCAGATGAACCAGTTGGACGCCGAGGGCGGCGAGGAGAACACCGAGGGCCTGGACCTGGTGAATAGCGCCACCCGCCTGGACCTGCTGGAGAACAAGGTGACCCTGGCCGTTCCCGAGGGCAACCCCAAGGGCATCGAGTCCTTTGACCAGCTGGCGGAGCTGCTGGCCAGCGGCGATGTGTTCCTGGCCATGGGCAACAGCGACGTTCCAGTGGGCCAGTACACCCAGAAGATCTTCACCTACTACGGTCTGGACGAGGCGGCTCTGAGCGATGCCGGTGTCCTGACCTACGGCACCAACGTCAAGGAGGTCACCACCCAGGTCTCTGAGGGCACCGTGGACTGCGGCGTGATCTACGCCACCGACGCCTTCTCCGCCGGTCTGACCGTGGTGGACGAGGCCACCGCTGAGATGTGCGGCCAGGTGATCTACCCCGCCGCCGTCATGAAAAACAGCGCCAATCCCGATGCTGCCAAGGCCTTCCTGGACTTCCTGTCGACCGACGAGGCCATGGCCTGCTTCGAGGCGGTAGGCTTCAGCCCCATGGTGTGAGTTCAAACAGATTGGAAATAGGCGTTTGATAAAGCTGGATCGTTTAAAATGCTTTCTGACAGCCCTTGATCCCCTCATTCCAAACTCCGGATTTCTTATTTTCCAAAGGAACCTTATGGCCTGGTCCCCTCTTTACAACTCATTGCGGATCGCCGCCATCGTTCCCATTGGGACTTGGCTCAATGGGAGCCCTTGATTTGATTTTGCTCGACCAGGCAAAGCCCGGCCTCTCCAAGGTTTTGCTTTGCAAAACGCTTGTACGCCACTTCTGCGGCGGCCCGCCTCTGGCGGGTCGGGATGGCAGACGCCCCCTTTCCCCAGGAGGTTTTTTGAAATGGACTGGTACCCTCTCTACAACTCATTGCGGATCGCCGCCATCTCCACGGTGGCGGTATTCTTCCTGGGGATCCTGGCGGCGTACTACATCGCCAAGCTGCCCCGGCTGGTGAAGGGCGTGCTGGATGTGGTGCTGACCCTGCCCCTGGTGCTGCCGCCCACCGTGGTGGGCTGGCTGCTGCTGGTGCTGCTGGGGCCCAACCGCCCCATCGGCGCCTGGGTGCAGGCCCACTTCGGCCTGAGGCTGGTGATGACCTGGTGGTCCGCTGTCTTTGCCACGGTGGTGGTGGCCTTCCCCCTGATGTACCGTACCGCCCGGGGGGCCTTTGAGAGCTTCGATCCTACGCTGGCGGAAGCTGCGGCGACCCTGGGCCGGTCCAATATCTGGATCTTCTGGCGGGTGCGGATGCCCGTGTGCCGCCAGGGCATCCTGGCGGGGACTGTGCTGGCCTTTGCCCGGGCTCTGGGGGAGTATGGTGCCACCTCCATGATCGCCGGCTACACCCCCGGCCGCACCGCCACCATCTCCACCACCGTCTATCAGCTCTGGCGGACCGACAATGACACAGAGGCCCTCCGCTGGGTGCTGGTGAACATTGCCATCTCCGCTGTATTCCTGTTGGCAGTGAACCTGCTGGAAGCCCGCCAGAAACGGGCCGGAAAAGGGGGCAGACGGTAATGGCGCTTTCCGTGGACATCCGAAAGGCCCTGGGAAATTTTCATCTGGCGGTCCAGTTTGACGCCGGGGATGAGACGCTGGCCCTGCTGGGGGCCTCGGGGTGCGGCAAGTCTGTGACCCTCAAGTGCATCGCCGGCATTCTGACGCCGGACGAGGGACACATCGAGCTGGACGGTGTTACCCTTTACGACAGCGCCTCCAGAATCAACCTGCCGCCCCAGCGGCGGCAGGTCGGGTACCTGTTCCAGCAGTACGCTCTGTTCCCCAACATGACGGTGCGGCAGAACATCGCCGCAGCCGTGCGGGACAAGGCCCGCCGCCAAACAGAGGTGGCGGAGAAGCTGCGGCAGTTCCGGCTGGAGGCCGTGGCAGACCAGAAGCCGGGGCAGCTCTCCGGCGGGCAGCAGCAGCGGTGCGCCCTGGCCCGAATCCTAGCGTCGGAGCCCACGGCCATCCTGCTGGACGAGCCCTTCTCCGCCCTGGACAGCTACCTGAAATACCAGCTGGAACTGGAGCTGGCAGAGACACTGGGCGGATTCCCGGGCACGGTGCTGTGGGTCTCCCATGACCGGGGGGAGGTGTTCCGGAACTGCCGCCGGGTGTGTGTCATAGACCGGGGCAGATCCCAGCCTGTGACCACCCTGGGGGAGCTGTTCCGCAGCCCCGGCACAGAGGCCGCTGCCCGGCTCTCCGGCTGCAAGAACTATGCCGACGCCCGGCCAAGGGAGGATGCGGTGTTTCTTCCGGACTGGGGACTGACGCTCTCCTGCAGCCGTCCGGTGCCGGAGGGCGTCTGCCGGATCGGCATCCGGGCCCACCATGTTCAGCTGGCCGGTCCCGGGGCGGAAAACGCCTTCTCCTGCACGGCAGTAAAGGTGGTGGAGGACGTGTTTTCCACCATCGTGCTGCTGCGGCCGGAGGGCGCGGCGCCGGAGGCGCCCCTGCTGCGGATGGAGCTGGACAAGGACAACTGGCAGGCGGTGCCGGACAAGGACCGCCTCACCGTCTCCGTTCCGCCGGAGGCCATTCTGCTGCTGGAATCGTGAAGGAGTGATCTACCATGTTCAAAGCCGCTGTCCTGACCGTCAGCGACCGGAGTTTCCGGGGAGAGCGCCCTGACGCGGGCGGGCCTCTGGTTGTGGAAATTCTGAAAAACGCCGGGTACGCGGTGACGGAGACCGCCATTGTCCCGGACGAGAAGGGCCGGATCGAGGCTGCCCTGCGGCAGTGGTGCGACCGGGAGCCGGTGGATCTCATCGTCACCACCGGAGGCACCGGCTTCGCCCCCCGGGATGTGACGCCGGAGGCCACCCTCGCCGTGTGTGACCGGCTGACCCCCGGCATTCCGGAGGCCATGCGCTACGCCTCCATGCAGGTGACGAACCGGGCCATGCTGTCCCGGGCCGCGGCGGGCATCCGGAAGGGGACGCTCATCGTGAATCTCCCCGGCTCTCCCAAGGCGGCCAGGGAAAACCTGGAGGCCGTCCTCCCCGCGCTCGCCCACGGGCTGGAGATGCTCTCCGGACGGCCCGCCGACTGCGCCGGGCTGACGGACTGACCTGCTTTTCAAACAAACGCCGGCCTCTATATGAGGCCGGCGTTTTGCCATTCAGTCTGTGGAGGGTCGGGACGCTCTCCCCTGTTTCTCCAATTCCTCCCGCACCAGATCCGCCAGGGTGAAGCGGTCTACATATTCGTTCACGGCCGCATACAGGCCCGTCCAGAAGTCCAGGGTCGGGCAGACGCCGCACCGCTCGCAGGCGTTCTCCTCCGTCTCCAGGCAGGCCACCGGGGCCAGATTCCCCTCCGTCAGCCGGAGGATGCTGCCCAGGGTATACTCCTCCGGCGCTTTCGCCAGGCGGTATCCCCCCAGGGCGCCCCGCCCGCTGCGGAGGAATCCCGCCTTTCCCAGCAGACCCGCGATCTGCTCCAGATACTTCATGGAAATGCCCTGCCGGGCGGCCACATCCTTCAAGGAGACGAACTCCTCCCCGCCGTGGACCGCCACATCGATCATCAGGCGCAGGGCGTACCGCCCCTTGGTCGAAATCTTCACGAAACCGCCTCCTTTTCTGTCCCATCTATTTTGCCACAGGCGCTTCCGGAATGCAAGAGACCGCTTGGATTTTCCCCGCCCCGCCGGCACCGGAAATTGACAACCGTCCGCTTTTCCCGTACAATAAAAACAACTTTTGAGCGTTATGGAGAGGAGTACCGATCATGGATTACGCAAAGGAATCCCTGCGCCTGCATTCCGAGTGGAGGGGCAAGCTGGAGGTGACGCCCCGGGCCCAGGTGGACAGCAAGGAGGCGCTGTCCCTGGCCTACACCCCCGGCGTGGCCCAGCCCTGCCTGGAGATCCAGAAGGACGTCAGCAAGAGCTACGAACTGACCCGCCGGTGGAACACCGTGGCGGTGGTCACCGACGGCTCCGCCGTCCTGGGGCTGGGAGACATCGGCCCGGAGGCGGGGATGCCCGTCATGGAGGGCAAATGCGTCCTGTTCAAGGCCTTCGGCGGCGTGGACGCCATTCCCCTGTGCGTCCGCAGCCACGACGTGGACGAGATCGTGAACACCGTGGCCCTGCTGGCCGGGTCCTTCGGCGGCGTGAATCTGGAGGACATCGCCGCCCCCCGGTGCTTTGAGATCGAGCGGAAGCTGAAGGAGCGGTGCGACATTCCCATCTTCCACGACGACCAGCACGGCACCGCCGTCATCACCCTGGCCGGTCTGACCAACGCGCTGAAGGTCGTGGGCAAGAAGAAGGAAGACGTGAAGATCGTCACCTCCGGCGCCGGCGCTGCGGCGATCGCCATCGTGAAGCTGCTGCTGTCCTCCGGCTTCAAGAACGTGACCATGTGCGACCGGAAGGGCGCGATCTACGCCGGTCGTGAGGGCTTAAACTGGATCAAGGAAGAGATGGCGCAGGCCACCAATCTGGACAGGAAGGCCGGTTCTCTTGCCGACATGCTGGTAGGCGCCGACGTGTTCATCGGTGTGTCCGCCCCCGGCATGGTGACGAAGGAAATGGTGCAGACCATGAACAAGGACGCCATCATCTTTGCCTGCGCCAACCCCACCCCGGAGATTTTCCCGGACGAGGCCAAGGCAGGCGGCGCGAGAGTGGTTTCCACCGGCCGCAGCGACTATCCCAACCAGATCAACAACGTTCTGGCATTCCCCGGCATTTTCCGCGGCGCTTTTGACGTTCGCGCCAGCGACATCAACGAGGAAATGAAGATTGCCGCCTCCAACGCCCTGGCGAATCTGATTTCCGATGAGGAACTGAACGAGAACTACATCATCCCCGCCGCCTTTGACCCCAGAGTCGGCCCCGCCGTTGCCAAGGCCGTGGCAGAAGCCGCCCGGAAGTCCGGCGTGGCCAGACTGTAAGGCAGAAAAGTCCGGCATCGCGAATGCCGTGGTAATGACGGTTTTGCAGTATATATAACGAAGGAACCGGCGCAAGTCCTAGACTTGCGCCGGTTTTGGTGATTGCGGCTTTGCATCCAGCCCGGAAAAGATCAACGTGTTTGAAATTTTCAAATTATATGCGCCTGACACAGGAATAAAAGTGTTGTAGAGTGACGGTGAACTGAATGAAACTATATCGTTATATTTCCCTCCAAGCATTTTGCGAACTGATTTATAATAGTGAACTTACATTCAAACGGCCAAAGTGCTGGCCGGATCAATATGAGGGGCACTATTTTAAGCTATTGGAGTCAGAAAGTGGAAAAAAGTGGATTGAAGGATTGATTGAGAGGCGAATCTCTTCAGCAGAGCATAGAGAAGAGACGAAGAACCTTTTGCGATTACTCGGAAATTCTCTTTATTGTGCTTGCTTTACGCAAAATGCAGATGAAGAGGTCATGTGGAATGCATATAGCTATAACAATCAGGCGATTATGATAGAAACCGAGGAAGATAATATGACTTTCCTCAATGCGCCGACTCCCAGCATTGTTCCTGTGGAGTATGATCTGGATAAACACAAGCTGGCTTTTTTAGAGAGCAATCTTTTTGACTACGACTCCGGTATTGTAATACGAAACGCGGGGGATATGGTGAGGCATAAACGGAAATGCTTCTCCTATGAAAAAGAAATTCGTATTGTCATGCAGGATGTTGAGCATAGTGGTCAAGAGATTCAAAAATATTCGATACAGGATGTATCTAGCTTTATTTCTGGGGTTATGGTCCACCCGGGTGCGAAACCTGAATATGTGAAAATGATTGGAACGCTTTGCGAAGTCTTTTCTCTGAATTTTTACGGTAAATCTAAAATTTACGAACTGGATACATCATTATTTCAACCGAATGAGCAAAACGATATTTCGCAAACAGCGCAAGGAGGCCTAAAATGGATGACAAGGGGATGAAAACGCCTGTTAAGACGGACTTTTTGAAAAATGTCTCTGATATACTTACGCAAGCCCGAAAAAATGCCAAAACCGCCGTAAACCTCTCTATGGTCTATGCCTATTTCGAGATAGGCAAAATGATCGTAGAAGAGGAGCAGCAGGGAGACAATCGGGCTGCGTACGGGAAATATCTGCTCCAAACACTTTCTGACTATCTGACAAAGCAATTCGGGAAGGGCTTTTCTGTCACGAATTTGAAACAGATGCGGCAATTCTATCTCACATATGGGAATGACCAAATTGGTCAGAAGGTTTCTGACCAATTTGCGAATCTGCCAAGTGTCAGCACCGGAAGAAAGTTCTTCCTCAGTTGGTCCCATTACCTGAAACTTATGCGCATCAGTAACGTGGACGAGCGGCATTTTTATGAAATTGAGGCGGCAAAAAATGATTGGAGCCTTAGTCAGCTTCAACGGCAGTTCGACAGTGCATTGTATGAGAGATTGGCACTCAACACGAATAAGGAAAAGGTCTATCGTCTTGCGCTGGAGGGCCAGTCGGTGGAATCTCCAAAGGACGCGATCAAAGATCCGTATGTCCTTGAATTCCTGGGATTGAAAGAATTACCGGAATACTCCGAAAGTGAGCTGGAAAGCAGAATTATTGACAATTTGCAGCAATTTCTGCTGGAGCTTGGCACAGGGTTTGCCTTTGTGGGGCGTCAAGTGCGGTTTACATTCGACGAAGAACACTTTCTTGTGGATTGATAAGGTTCTGGCTTTGAATTTGCGCAAAAGTGCCTTCACCTTCGACCAGAGATTTTCACAAAATTTGCATTTTCCTCATAGACACAAGCAAATAAAAGTCTCCCGTTTCAGCCGGTTCATTGATATGTACCCCCAATACTGGACACCCAGTATTGGGGGGTATTGCTATATGAATTACAGCTATGAATACAAGCGGATGTGCGTTGAATTATACCGTCAGGGGAGATATCCGGAAACGCCGGAGGGAACACCAAAGAGGGATTTTCACAAAATGATTCGTAAGTGGGTACGAATGGAGGACTCATGTGGTTCGGAAGCACTACGGCACAAGAATCAGGATAAGGAATGGACAGCAGAACAAAGATACGAATTGGTAGCCCAGGTTCTGACAGGAAAGTCGATAAGAGAAACGGCTTTTTCGGCAGGAATCATCCACGTAATCAGCATGGAAAATATCCGCAGGCAGTTGTTGAATTGTGGGGTAATTATCCCCGTCCGGCGCTGCCGCACATCCGGATTTTACCCATGACGTATTGCTTCACGGCCTCCCGGCCGGCGGCACCGTATTTTTTGGGATCGATGGTTTCGGGATGGGTTTGCAGTACCTGGCAGACAGCCTTCGTGAAGGCAATCCGAAGATCCGTCGCATAGTTGACCTTGCAGATGCCACGCCGAATACATTCGCGTACCGTTTCATCAGGCACACCGGAGGTGCCGTGCAGAACCAACGGGATGTCCACCACGCTGCGGATCTCCGACAGCCGCTCCAGATCAATGTGCGGGACGCCCTTATAGACACCGTGGGCAGTGCCGATGGCAACCGCCAGAAAATCAACGCCGGTGGCGGATACAAACAGTTTTGCTTCTGACGGGTCCGTGTAGGGATTGCCGCTGCCGCCGTCCAGACTGTCTTCCTTTCCGCCGACTTTTCCCAGCTCTGCTTCCACCGGAACCCCTGCCGGATGGCAGGCATCCGCCACAGCCTT